>Ga0193955_1000361_pt1 | contig 26978 bp, 21 predicted proteins | sample BB_6_MG_FD_140343 | JGI IMG/M metagenome (GOLD analysis project Ga0193955, IMG submission 140343) | Microbial mat bacterial communities from the Broadkill River, Lewes, Delaware, United States - BB_6_MG | ecosystem: Environmental > Aquatic > Freshwater > River > Microbial mats | place: USA... | reverse complement strand
ATTCGTTTAAATGCTTCTTGCTCATTGTTGCAAGGAATTTACATAGAACAACTATGCTACATTCCTTGCGCCGCGATCAAAAAGCATTTAATTCGAACAAAATTTAAACATGAAAGGTCAACAAACCCTAAACAATATAATAAACATTTATGGAGAAAAATATGCGTTCAATCATCACTATTATAGCCGTTACCTCTTTATTAGCTGGGTGTGGTTCTACTGGCAAAAATAATCCACAAAGCGTCATAACAAATTTAGAAAACAAACTTGAACAAGAAAAAACAACTAACAATCAACTTTTTAATGAAAATCGTGTACTTAAATTAGATATAGAAAAATTGAACGGTGTAGTTTCAGTGCTAGACACAGAAAAAGAGTCAAGAGTCAAAGAGTCATCTATTTTAAGAAACCAAGTTCGTAAATTCGTTCAAAATCAAATTAGTACCTTAAAAGAGTTTTTGGTTGAAGGTGACTTGTTAGATTATATTGGAGGAGAGCTTGTTCAACGAAATAATATTGAAAAAAATCCAATGACACTTGTTGATCTAAACAATAGAATCAATAGTGCTGGTGTACTTACTGGGTTAGGTGCTTATGTGAATACCCCGTCAGATGTAAAAGTAAAAGTTTTACGTTATATCGAAAGTAACTTAGTTGTCGTTTGGGAAAGTAATCCGATAAAGTTATACAAATTAGGCTTAACTAAACATCAATTTGTAAATTCTGTCAGTGTTGAAAAAGGTGATGTTATTGCTTACGAATTTAAACGCAATGTCGGTGTTGGTTACTCAGAAGGAACAGCTGATACTCGATACTCTTTGAACCCTTTAGCCTTAGGTGAAAGTATTCACGTAAGTGCATTAACTGGTTCAAACAACAAACGTGCATTCTCTATTGGTGTTTATGGCTTACTAAACCAGTAGAAATTACTAATTTAGCCTTAGCTAACAATGAATAATTAGTGTAGCTAAGGTACTTATCTTCAATTATTCATTTTAATATAACACTCAAAAAAATAATATCTTTATGGGATCATCTCTTTAGTACACCCTGGATTAGTAATCGAAATAGTACCCGCAAATGCGCACATACATTTGCTGGTACTATTTAACGCTGGAAAATTAGCAATCATCACGGTTGATGAGCCTGGCATCCATGGTGCGGGAATAACTGGAGTGCATGGCATCGGCGTTAGTACACCTAATGCAGCAGCAGTTGCCGCAGCTACAGCAGGATTCGCTGGCGATTTACACATTCCAAAAGGCAATATATTCACAAACGGTTTGTTGTCCATAATATTGGCAGCTGGCGTATTTTCAGTAATAACCCTATTGACAGGTAAAACTATTAATGAGCTAGGTGCAAATCCCATAGTGCACATTAAACTAGCACCCATTTTCACTTGAAATGGCATATAAAGCTCCTTTCACTCTTATAACAGTTACATTTACGTTTAAACTCGAATTCACTAAAAGCACACTAGGAATATATTTTTCTTAACACAATAATTACCTATTGGTGAGTAGCGTACATGTTCTTAACAAGGGTATTATGTATCTAAAATTATGAAATTAAATTCAGGTTAAATAATTTTAAAATTCAAAGCATTATTTTCTTTATTTATGGCACAAAAATCTGTTGCTGATTTTTGATAATAAATATTATTAATCCCTTGAAAAAACGCCTCTCTTTGGTTGCTTTCTAAGCTAGTCAAAAAAACATCAAGCACTCTAGGGTCATAAAATCTAAATATCATGTTTCTGCCTTCAGGTGATTTAACGCGCAATAGCTTACGGATCTGTTTTTTAAATGCTTTAAAGTCTAATGCCGATTGTATAAAAATATTCCAATTGTTATTCCAACCTTGAGAAATCAACCAATCAGTAAATGTTGATTCACGATCAAGTAATACCATATAAGGTGCTACTTCTTGAATATCTGGTTCAAGTGCCCCACTCCATAAACAAACACTTTGAGGTTCCCAATCATATATTTTAAAACGTAGTTCAGGGCAAGCAGCGCCATCTATTACAGCATAGATATTTGACTCTACTGAAAACAAGTTTTCTTTAATTTTGTCAATTGTTTGATTATCTAGCATCTAATTACCTTCTTTTTAATACCTTACACATTACTATGCAATTAGCCTATTTTTTTGCTTTCTCACATTCTTCACAAAATGGCGTACCACTTTCAGCTGCTTGCTGCATAACCTTTGCACGAGGGCTATATTCTGTGGCTTTAACGGGTTTAATTTTTATCTTTTCACTTTCAACATTCTTTCCTTTAGGTGAATCGGCTTTACCAGGCGCGCTAGCATTGTCAGCTTCTAATGCTTTCTCAGCAGCATCAGGCGACTCTGGTGAACTTGGACTACTAGGGTTTGCTGAGCTAGCTGAGCCACCACTATTAATTTTAACCATAGGGCCACTAATATCAATTCCCCCAGGACCTATTGCAATAAAGCTTGCACCAGCTTTTATACTAATACTCATGCCCGCTTCGAGATTTAGATTCATCCCTGCTTTAATATCAATATCTTGCCCACTTTTCACGCCATATTTAGAGCCAGCTTCAAGTTTAATAGAACTCCCCGCTTTTAGGCTTTCACTTCCTTCAATAGCTTGATTTCTATTTCCACCAATAGTGTAGTTCTCATCTCCCGAAGTTTGCTGATTTACATTAGCTTCATATTGATTATGCACATCGCCTGTAACACCTGTTAAAGCATCGCCTTCAACTAGGTAATTATCATTTTCTTTAATCAATTCAAAACGATTTTTTTCAACATGAATATGCAATTCATTACCTATCCATTCATATTGATTGTTTTTAACCCTAATATCTTGATTTCGTTCTGCATGGATAAATATTTGTTCTTCACCTTTTTTATCTTCTACACGAAATTCATTAAACCCCGCTCCACCTTTACTCGACCGCGACTTCATACCTGAAATTGTGGCATTTTCTGGCAACTTATATGGCGGCATTGTTGAACCATTATAAACACTACCAATAATAATCGGTTTATCTGGATCGCCATGTAAAAAATCAACTAAAACTTCTTGGCCTATCCGTGGAATTTGCATAGTCCCCCACCCTTTACCAGCCCAGTTTTGAGAAACACGAATCCAACATGAACTTTTTTCGTCTGCCTCACCGTATCTATCCCAATGAAAGAGTACTTTTACACGACCATACTTATCAGTCCAAATTTCTTCACCTGATTTACCAACGACCATGGCTGTTTGTGGTCCTGTTATTTTGGGTTTTATCGCTGATACTTGAGGTCGGTAAATGGCATTAGCTGGTATTGCTGTATATTTACAAGTATACAATTCAGGTTCTTCGGTTGTGGTGGCAATAAAATGATCAGATTTTAACGTACACGAAAAAGCTGTTATTAAGTATTTACTATTTTGATCTTCTCGATGATGATCAACTAAATCAAACTGTGCACCTGCAAATAAACTGCGATGATTACCCGCGCACGTTTTTACATCATATAAAGCATTTTCTTTTTCCATTAATATTTTTGTGTAATCAGTCCCTTTTGCTTTTTCTGAGTATTTCCCTGGATATTTAAACTTTTTCAGCGCAGATAAAGAGGATGTTTTAGGATCTAAGGTAATAGAATCAAGACTTTTTGATGGCATAGTAAAATCATAATCAGTCAAACTAACACCACCTGTACGGAGTTTTCTAAAGCTTTTCCATACAGTTATTCCTTCTAACTCATTATGATAACTAGTCTCTTCTTTATCAAAATAAGGTATTTCTCCACACTCAGGTAATACAGAACTGTCATCAACTAATACTAAAATATGTTTACCATTAGTATGAATAAAATAAAAATAAATACCTTCTTGTTCCATTATTCTTGAAACAAAATTAAAATCACTTTCATTATACTGAACAACATAATCCTGTACGCTATAACTACTCGTCAGCTTATTTTCATAATCAGAAAAACCAAGCTCGTCAAAAACTGATTTAATAATGTCAGGATAACTCACATCTTGAAAAATTCGACAATTCTCACTTAAGGTTAACAACCAGAACCAAGGCCTTATAATTGCCCCATAACAACTATTTCTATCAATATTTTCTTTTTGAAAAAACTCAGTTATTATGCCATTAAAATATCGACTATCTTCTTGAGTTTCGAGCCGAAGGGTAACATTTTGGCCTAAAAGATCATCTAAAGCGATATCGTCATTATCACTCAATAATTCAACATTTATGGAAAAAGGCTTACCGAGTTCCTCGTGTATTTCAGCTTTACGTAATATTAATTCGTCATCACCTAAAGGCGTGGAAATGGCAACTAAACGCTCTTGTTCTAGCATTTTCTATATCCTTTAAATTACCCAATGGAATATTCTGTTAAAAAAGAAAAACAGCTGCATCTGTCATTTTTTATATATTTTCAATATGATGAAAATTACTATTTTAATAATAGACATAAACTTTTCTTTTGTAGAAATAAATTAAAATTCAATCATCTTTTTTAAATATTTCTTTGCTTTAATTTTTTTTTTGTATTAAATTCATTATGCATAACTATTATAATTAAAAGCAAAGGATTTTTTTCACGATGAATTATGACGAACTAATTAGTTCCGAAGTTTCAGTCAATGATGTTTGCGGAGTCAACCTTGAGGATGATTCAGGTTTTCAAAATTTCTTTTTTGAATCAGAAGGTACACCAGAAAGATTTGACGGACAAACTACTACTCCTGCAGAACCGCCAGATTGGCGTTCCGTCAAAAAAAACGCACTTACATTTCTTGAAAAAACCCATGATCTAAAACTAATTTCCATCCTCTCCCAGGCAGTTCTCAATACCGAAGGCATTATTAAATTTGAAGAATGCCTTCGTGGTCTCGCTAAGTTAATTTCAAATCATTGGAAAGAACTCTACCCTCCTCTCGATGAAGATGATGGTGATCCAATGGAACGTATTTCCGCATTAGGGCATTTAACAGACAAAGCATTTATCATAAACGTGCTTAAAACCACCCCTATTATTAATTCAAAAGTGCTCGGTAACATCTCACTACAACTAATAGATAGAGCGGCAGATCCTTCAACTAAAAAAACAGACGCAGATCTTGAAATCACACAGGTTAAAGGAGGCTTCAAAGACAGTAATAGTGATGAATTACTTGCTACCTATAATGCAACCACGCAATGTGTTTCACATCTAAATACTATAGATCAAGCCTTTATAGAAAATGCCAGTAATGAGTACAATGTTAATTTTGATGTCACTATTGAAGTATTAACCCATTTAGCTGCAACGATTAAAAAATATGGAAACATTAGTACCGAGGTAGTTGAAACTAGCACAGATATTTCAGATACAACAAGTTCAGCTGTAAATAACGACACTCCCACACTTAATCAAAATATATCAAGTGAGCCAAAAATGAATAATCAGGCTTTCGACAGTAGCAATATGAAATTATCATCTCGTCAAGATGTTGAACGTTGTTTTGATTTAATATGTACCTATTACGAAGAGTTCGAACCTTCAAGCCCTATTCCTATCTTAATAAAACGTTCACAAAAACTGGTTAACCTAGATTTTCTTGAAATCGTCAAAGACATATTTCCAGATGCATTAGATCAAGTACATAAATTAGGTGGTATTTCAGAGAGTGATGCTGAAACAGATAAAGAGTCAAGTTCTAGTTCATCTGGAAGTTCTTGGTAAAAAGTAGTGGGAACATAAGACAAACCTAAATTCAGTATCTATACTGAATAATTATCAATTCGATTAATAATAAAAGAGCAGGAGAACTAACGTGGCAAGTGGTCAAAAATTTATCGGGCGCAATAGAGCGCCACGTGTACAGATCGATTACGATGTTGAACTATACGGTGCAGAGAAAAAAGTCCAAATTCCTTTCGTTATGGGTGTCATGGCTGATTTAAGTGGTAATCCAGAAGAACCTTTAGCACCAATTTCTGAACGAAAAATATTAGAAATTGATGTTGATAACTTTGATGACCGTTTAAAGGCGTCAAAACCTAGAATACAAATGAGTGTGCCAAACACCCTCACTGGCGAAGGCAACTTAGCAGTAGAAATGAACTTTGAAAGTATGGATGACTTTTCTCCTGAAGCTATAGCTAAAAAAACAGATGGTCTAAAACAATTATTAGAAGCCCGAACGCAATTAGCGAACCTAGTAACTTATATGGACGGTAAAGAAGGGGCTGAAGAATTGATCGCAAAAGCATTAGCTGATCCTTCTTTATTGGCAACGTTAAGTGCCTCAGCTAAACCACAAGATGAAGACAGCGGAGAATAACAATGGCTGAACAAGAAGCAAGTCAACAAGAAACAGCTTGGGAAGATCTAGATAGCAATAGCTTCGCCTCCCTACTTCAAAAAGAATTCAAACCAAAATCAGATCATGCAAAAAGTGAAGTAGAAAATGCAGTACATACTTTAGCAGGCTACGCACTGGAAGACGCAAATATTATTTCAGAAGATACTGTTCATTCAATTGAAGCTATTATTGCCGAGATAGACAAGAAGTTAACTTCTCAAGTAAATGAAATATTACATCATGAAGATTATCAAAAGCTTGAAGGTACATGGCGTGGTTTACATTATTTAGTGAACAACACAGAAACCGATGAATATTTAAAAATACGTGTTTTTAATATTTCTAAAAAAGAATTAGGTAAAAATCTGAAAAAATTTGCAGGTACCGCTTGGGATCAAAGCCCTATATTTAAAAAATTCTATGAAGAAGAATACGGACAATTTGGTGGTGAACCCTTTGGCGCAATTGTAGGTGATTACTATTTTGATAACAGCCCTGCCGATGTTAATTTATTAACGAATATGTCAAAAGTTTGTGCTGCTTCACACTCCCCATTTATTACCGCAGCATCGCCAGGATTACTGCAGCTTGATAACTGGAGTGAGCTAAGCAACCCACGAGATCTAACAAAAGTTTTTTCTACACCTGATTTCGCTTCGTTTAGATCATTACGTGAAACGGAAGATGCTAAATATATTTCTTTAACAATGCCAAGAGTTCTTTCTCGCTTACCTTATGGTGATAAAACAGATCCTGTTGAAGCATTTGACTTTGAAGAAGATGTAAGCGGCCCAGACTCATCTAAATACGCATGGACCAACGCTGCTTACTCTATGGCAGTTAATATTAATCGTTCATTTAAAGAATATGGTTGGTGTTCTCGAATTCGCGGTATTGAATCTGGCGGGGATGTTCAAGGCTTACCTGTTCACACATTCCCAAGTGATGATGGCGGTGTTGACATGAAATGTCCTACAGAAGTTGCCATCAGTGATCGCCGAGAAGCCGAATTATCAGCCTGTGGCATGATGCCTCTGATACACCGTAAAAATAGTGATATGGCCGCTTTTATTGGTGCTCAATCATTACAAAAACCAGCTGAATACGACGATCCAGATGCAACAGCAAATGCGGCATTAGCTGCCAGATTACCCTACCTATTTGCAACCTGTCGTTTTGCACATTACCTAAAATGTATAGTGCGTGACAAAGTAGGCTCATTCAAAGAACGTGACGAAATGGAACGTTGGTTACAAAGCTGGGTAAATAATTATGTTGATGGCGCTCCTGCAACGTCAACAGAAGAGACCAAAGCAAGAAAACCTTTGGCCGCCGCAGAAGTAGTAGTAGAAGAAGTAGAAGGAAGCCCTGGATATTACAGCGCTAAATTCTTCCTAAGACCACATTATCAACTAGAAGGTTTAACTGCATCATTACGTTTGGTGTCTAAACTACCTTCAGAGAAATAATGTTGGCGATAAAATTAACTTAACTAATATGTAATATAAAGGAGAATACCGATGGCTGTTGATATGTTCTTAAAATTAACTGACATAGAGGGTGAAGCACAAGATAAAACCCATGAAAAAGAAATTGACGTGCTAGCATGGTCTTGGGGAATGTCGCAAAGTGGTACCTTCCACGCTGGCGGTGGTGGTGGTTCAGGTAAAGCCAACTTTCAAGATATCAGTATAACCAAATATGTTGATAAAGCATCTATGACTCTCATGGGTAAAGTTGCAACGGGTGAACATATTGCTGAAGCAACCTTAATTGTACGAAAAGCGGGTGGAAAAGATCCGCTAGAATACATAAAAATTGATATGAAAAAAGTTATGGTAACCTCTGTTTCAACGGGTGGTTCAGGTGGTGAAGATAGACTAACTGAGAATATCACTTTGAATTTTGCAGAAGTGGCAACACACTACAAACCGCAAACAGAAAAAGGCGCAGATGAACCAGCCATTGATTTTGAATGGAATATTGCTAAAAACGCGACTAAGTAAAAACAAAGGTCACTCAAATCAAAGCATTTATTTGGGTGACTTCTTACACTATTTAGTTATAAATACCATAAATAACAAGAAGTATAATAATGGATGCTGCAAGCCTATTAAAAGAAGGTAATTTAGCTGATTGTAAGACACAGCTATTTAATGAGATAAAAAAAGATCCGAGCAACCTCGAGTTACGCATTTTTTTATTTCAACTATCTTGTATCAACCGAGACTGGTCACGAGCAAAAACTCAACTTGATGTTTTAAAAGATTTATCAGATTCAACATTAGCCATGGTTAATACTTACCAACAATTAATTGAATGCGAGCAAAAACGTGAAAAAGTATTATCTGGTGAAAAAGAACCCATTTGCTTTGGCGAACCGTCAAATTGGCTTGTTTATTATGTAAAAGCTTACCAACAATATACGTTAAATAATATTGTAGAAGCAAATCAGTTATTACAAGAAGGTGCTGAATTAGCACCCGCTATTACAGGTTCAGTTAATGGCGTACCTTTTGAATGGTTAAGTGATGGCGATGTGCGGTTTGGCCCTTCAATCGAAGTTATGCTCAATGGTGGATATTATTGGTTGCCATTAGAATATGTTAATGAAATCAACTTTGAACCCGTTGAAGATTTACGTGATCTAGTGTGGCGTCCTGCCAATTTAACCCTTAAAAACAAAGGGCAACTTATCGCTTTTATTCCCGTTCGTTACCCAGTCAATGCAAACACAACAGATTTACAGTTACTAGCCAGAACATGTGACTGGCAAGAGCCTAATGAAAACTTTTATATCGGTAACGGTCAACGCATATTAGTAACAGACCAACATGAATACCCAATACTCGATATAGACTCAATTAAATTTAATCATGTCTGATGCCTGAACTTTCTCAAAAAGAGCGCTTACAACTTTCTTTACTTGATAGGTTATCTGATGATGAACCAAGCAAAAAAAGTGAATCACGGGAAAAACGAGTTATTTCTGTTTCACGGTTAAAATCATTAGTTCAACGAGACTTAGCATGGCTGCTTAATAGTGTTGCGGCATCAGCTAATATGGATTTAAGCGAATACCCTGAAGTTGCCAAGTCAACCTTGAATTATGGCATTATCGATCTTTCAGGGGACAGCAGCATTGTCTATAGTCCTAAATATATTGAAAGAGAGCTAGTTAAATGCATAAAACATTATGAGCCTCGTATTATTCCTAAATCGCTTAAAATAAAAATAACTGTTGATGATAAAAAAATGAGCAGTAATACGCTATCTTTTGAAATTTCAGGTGATTTATGGGCTCAACCTTTACCTTTACAATTATTTCTTAAGACTGAAGTGGATATTGAAAATGGTAGTGTCAAACTCAATAATTGGAATTAAATAGATAATGGATGCAAAATTCTTAGACTTTTATAATCAAGAATTAAAATTCATCCGGGAAACTGGAGCTGAATTTGCTAAAGAGTACCCCAAAATTGCTGGCCGTATTGGCTTAGATGGTTTTGATTGTTCAGATCCTTACGTTGAAAGATTACTCGAAGGATTTGCATTTCTTTCAGCTCGTATTCATTTGAAATTAGACGCTTCATTTCCCAAATTCACTCAACATTTAATGGAGCAATTGTTTCCGAGCTTTTTACAACCAACGCCATCAATGTTAATCGCGCAATTTAACCCTGACTTTGATGAAGGCAGCTTACTTGAAGGTGTGAAAATACCAAGGCAAACAGCTTTGCATAGCCTTTTAGGAAAAGGTGAACAAACGGCATGTGAATACAGAACTTCGCATGACATCACCCTTTGGCCAATAAAACTATCAAAGGCCGAATTTATTAATGCTCAAGAACTTGCCACCTATACTACCAATACATCATTAGGCTTTACTCCAAAAACAGCAATTATGCTCACCCTTGAGACAGCCCCTGGTATTAAATTTTCAGAGATAGCGCTAGATTCACTTATGTTACATATTCGTGGAACGGAATCTTTTCCATTGTATTTATTTGAAGCGCTGTTTAAAGGTTACCAAGGCTGTCTTTATAAAAGCAGTAGCATGAAATGGCGAAAACAAGAAGATCAAACAACTATAACTGCACATGGTTTTAGTAAAGAAGAGGCTTTAACGTCTTATTGTAATCGTCAATTTGATGGTTTTCGTTTGATAAAAGAATACTTTGCTTTCGCTAAACGTTATTTGTTTTTATCTTTAAATAATTTACAAGCCACATTAAAACAATGCCACGAAGAAAAAATTCAATTATTACTGTTGTTGGACCATAATGATACTCGGCTTGAAAATTTAATTTCAGCAGATAATTTTGCGCTTCATTGTACTCCTGCGATAAATTTATTTCCTAAACGTGCTGAGCGTATAAATGTTTCTCGCTTGAACAATGATTTTCACGTTGTACCTGATAAATTAAGGCCGCTCGATTTTGAAGTTTGTTCTATTAATAATATAAAAGGCTTTAGCTCTAACCTGGATGCCACTACTGAATTTTTACCCTTATATGGTGGCGATGAAGCCAATAGTACTCATCATAATGCTTTTTATACTACGAGCAGAGATACACGTAGTTTAAACGTAAATCAACGTAAATTTGGTCATCGTTCCAGCTACATAGGCACTGAAGTTTACCTTTCGCTTGTTGACCCCAAAAACGCCCCTTATGCAAATAGTTTACGCCAATTATCTATTGATACATTGTGCTGTAATCGTGATCTACCTTTAATGATGCCTTTAGGTAAAAGTAAAACAGATTTTACTATTGAAACTGGCGCACCATGCGAGTCGGTACGCTGTATAGGTGAGCCAACACGGCCAACATCGCCAATATCAGAAGGAAATGTGGCATGGGATCTAATCAACCAATTATCGATTAATTTTTTGGGTATTAATGATGACGAATCAACCTCTGCCCTATCGAAATTAAAGACCTTGCTTGGGCTAATGATGAATAAGAAAGATCATGCTCAAAGTAAACAAATTGACGGTATTATCGATTTAAAAACCCATCAAATAACCAGCCGTTTACCTTTTGCTGGTCCAATATGTTTTGGTAGAGGTATCGCAATAGAATTAACAGTAGATGAACTTGCTTACGAAGGTAATAGTGTTTTCATGTTAGGCATGATTTTAGACCGATTTTTTGCTCAATATGTCAGTATTAATTCATTTACACAACTTATTTTGAACTCATCAGATCGCGGAGAAATATACCGATGGCCAATTCGAATCGGCTTGCGAAGCGCTATTTAGAGGATTTATCAAAAAATCCTGATGAGCTCTACCAACAAGGTTTTGCTCCACTTTTAAGGTACCTTGATGCCAATGCGCCATTAGCAGCACGTATCGGTTATTCTATATCACCCAAGCAAGATTTTGTTCGTTTTGGACAAACCCCTTTATTGCATTTTCATTCATCCGCTTTTACCAATGTTAAGTTAGACAATAATACAGGCGATTATAAATTAAAAAATAGCTATTGGGGTATGTTAGGTATTAATGGTCCACTACCTTCTCACTTAACTGAATATGCTATAGAAAGAAATTACCGGCTCAAAGATACTACCTTTACCGAATTTTTAGATGTATTTAACCATCGTTTTATTTCATTGTTTTATCGTGCATGGGCAGATGCTGAGCCAACTGTCAGTCACGATAGACCTGAGCAAGACAATTTTAAAAAACGAATAGGGGCAATCTCAGGAGAATATTCAGCTGTTCAAGATAGCTTTAATCAAAACAAAAATATTCATCAATACCTTGCTGGCTTATATAGCCAAAAAAATCGTAGTGCAAAAGCACTTTGCCAAATATTGTCTGAATACTTAAAACTTGATGTATCTATCGACGAGTTTCAAGGCTGTTGGTATGAGTTGCAAGAGAGTGAACAAACAAAATTAGGTTGTCTTAATGCCACATTAGGTGTTGATAGTATTATTGGCTCAAAAACATTTCAACGAAGTTTCAACTTTGCTATCAATGTAGGTCCTGTGGATTATAAAGAATATATTCGACTGCTCAACAACGAACACCAATTGAAAACAATAGTCGAATTAACTCAAAAGTGTGTCGGGCAAGAATACGAATTTACAATCAATTTTATTTTAAAACCACAACAAACAAAAGCTTGCCAATTAGGCTCAGCAAAGCTTGGTATAAATTCATGGAGTCAAGATAAGTTTAGCCACTTAACGCAGTTAGATCCCATTTTAATCTATAAAAAAGCATGTTAAACAATACATAATCTAGGGAGTAAAAATATGGCTGAAATAAGTCGAGTTAATCTTTTTGGAAAGCTAGACCCTATTGCGTATAAAGCAATTGAAAGTGCTACCGTTTATTGTAAATTACGCGGAAACCCCTATGTAGAGCTTGTACATTGGTTTCAACAAATTCTTCAATTACAAGATTCAGATCTGCATAAAATAATTCAACATTTTGACATAAACCCATCAATTCTTGCCAAAGATATGACGAATGCTTTAGATGCATTACCGCGTGGCGCTACTTCCATATCTGATCTCTCAAGTAAAATAGAAGACTCTATCGAGCGTGCTTGGGTATATGGCAGTTTAGTTTATGGTGATTCAAAAGTACGCATGGGTTATATCATTTTGGGTATGCTAAAAACACGCGATTTAAAAAATAGTTTATTAGCAATGTCTGGTGAATTTGCCAAAATTAAAATCGAAAAATTTGGTGATGATTTTAACGAAATAGTATCAGGGTCATGCGAAGATAATACGCAAGCTACCGACGGCTCTTCACTTGGTGGACATGAACCCGGTACGGCCAACGATGCTATGTCGCCAGCTACCATGGGAAAACAAGAAGCACTTAATCAGTTCACCACCAATTTAACAGAACAAGCAGCCAACGGAGAGTTAGATCCTATTATAGGTCGAGATGAAGAAATCCGTCAGCTTATTGATATTTTAATGCGACGCCGCCAAAACAACCCTATACTAACAGGTGAGGCTGGTGTTGGTAAAACTGCTGTGGTAGAAGGTTTTGCCCATCGTATAAATAAAGGCGATGTTCCTCCAGCATTAAAAGATGTCAAGCTACTCTGTTTAGATATTGGCTTGCTTCAAGCTGGAGCAAGTATGAAAGGTGAATTTGAAAATCGCCTAAAACAAGTGATAGAAGAAGTAAAAGCATCTACAACGCCTATTATTATGTTTATAGATGAAACTCATACCTTGGTTGGCGCAGGTGGTGCGGCAGGAACAGGTGATGCAGCCAACCTATTAAAACCAGCACTAGCTCGTGGTGAATTACGTACAATAGGCGCAACAACATGGGCAGAGTATAAAAAACACATTGAAAAAGATCCTGCATTGACTCGTCGTTTCCAAGTAGTGAAAGTGGAAGAACCTGATGAAGAAAAAGCGATACTAATGTTACGCAACATTGCTGGTATGCTTGAAAAACATCATCATGTTGAAATGCTTGATAAAGCCATTGAAGCTGCAGTTAAACTTTCTCATCGTTATATTCCTGCGCGTCAATTACCTGACAAAGCGGTTAGTTTACTTGATACAGCAGCGGCAAGAGTCGCAGTTAGCCAATTTGCTACCCCTGCTGAATTAGAAGATTGTAAACAGCGCATAGAAAATTTAACGGTTGAACAAAACATTCTTGAAAAAGAAGCAGCTATTGGTGTAGTCAACCAAAAACGTATGGGCGATATCGTCGAGTGTCTATTATTTGAAAAAAATAAAGAGCAAGCACTCAACGAAAAATGGCAACAAGAAAAAGAAGTAGTTGATGCTGTTTTGGCATCTAGACGAAAATTGCGTGACTTACTAACCGAACAAAAAGCATCCGCATTACAGGTTGCTGAGAGTGCGCTAAATGATGACGGCACACCTGTTGAGCTTATTGATAACTCACAAGCTATTTCAGCAGCCCAAAAAGAACTTGATGAACAACATAATAAGTTAAAAGTGCTACAAGGCGAATCTCCTTTAATCCTTCCTGCCTGTGACGAACAAGCTGTTGCCTCGGTCGTTGCTGACTGGACAGGCGTTCCTGTTGGCAAAATGGTTAATGATGAAATTAATACTGTACTAAATTTGGCTGATATCATGAAAAAGCGTGTTATTGGTCAAGACCATGGTATGGAAATGATCGCAAAACGCATTCAAACATCACGTGCTGGTTTAGACAATCCTAATAAACCTATTGGTGTTTTCATGTTATGTGGCCCTTCTGGTACAGGTAAAACAGAAACCGCATTAGCACTAGCAGAATCTTTATACGGTGGAGAGCAAAATGTTATTACCATTAACATGAGTGAATTCCAAGAAGCCCATACTGTATCAACCTTAAAAGGTGCACCTCCAGGCTATGTTGGTTATGGTGAAGGCGGTATTTTAACCGAAGCTGTTCGTCGTAAGCCTTACTCTGTTGTTTTATTAGATGAAGTCGAAAAAGCACACTCAGATGTTCATGAAATTTTCTTCCAAGTATTTGATAAAGGCGTAATGGAAGACGGTGAAGGTCGCATGATTGACTTTAAAAATACGTTAATTCTGCTCACCTCAAATGTAGGCAGCGATTTGATCATGAATATGTGTAAAGATCCTGAATTAATGCCAGAACCTGATGGCATAGCTAAAGCATTACGAGAGCCTCAATTAGGCGTGTTCCCTGCTGCTTTATTAGGACGAATAGTAACAATTCCATATTATCCTCTGTCTGATGACATGATCAAAGCCATTACCACACTTCAACTCGATCGTATTAAAGAGCGAGTTGAAACAGGGCAAGGAATCGAGTTTAACTATGATGATGCTGTTGTAGATCTTGTCGTTAGCCGTTGTACTGAATTAGAAAGTGGTGGGCGAATGATAGACTCTATTTTAACCAATACACTTTTACCTGAAATTAGTAATAAATTCTTAACGCATATGTTAGAAGGTTCGCCAATTAGCAAAGTAAGTGTAAGTGCTAAAGATGGTGAGTTTATTTATACATTGGCACATTAATAAATAGGTTATGAGTTAATAGAATAATTAATCTCTTCTTTATTAATTGATTATTTAGCTATTGACTCATTGATATTAAAAATAATATATAAAAGGATAAGAAGATGACCACTAATCATGCAGTAAACGCTAGTTTTATCCCCCCAAAAACATCTAGTATTATATTGACTACTAAAGAAAAAGAAATGTTGCAAGACGCTCAACAAGAAGGGTTAAAACGAGGCATAACACTACTCTCTACTTTAACTTATGATTGGGAAGCCCTTGCTTGGCAAGCGGTAGGGTCAGCTGTAAATATTGCAAATTCACAGGCATTTTCTTCAGATTCACCTGAGAGCACTTCAGCTAAAGAACGTGCATCTACAAGTGGAGACGAGGTTGCTTTTTCCGCTATCCAGACATTATTATCAAAAGTATGGTCTAAAGTAGAAGCAAAAATCAACAGCGATCCTTATATTCAAAGGTTAGTTAAAGTGCTTAAATTGGGGTTAAGTTCCGTTGTTGCTTGGATAAAAAAAATAATTTTATCCAAAGAACTTATCGGAAATTTAGTGCCAGGTTTTGCTGCTGTTAAAGGTTTAATTGATGGTGCTATTGGGGTTATAGAAACTCATGGCCATAGAACAGCTTGGGAATCATTAAAAGAAGCAAGCCCAAGTATTGCAGGTGGTTTTCCTAAAGTAGCGCTAGATGCTTTTGGAAAGTATGTTCAAGTAGAGGGGGTTCGTTCAGGATTAAAAACAACTTATACCTTTGCAAAAACGCTAACCAGTTTATTATTGCAAATTTTCACTATGGGAGCTTCTTCAGTTTTTGATTTTGTTACTAGCATAGTAGAAGCTGTTTCATCTTTTGCTTACAGCACATTTCAAGCGATTACCTTTGGAAAAGCTACAGATTTATGCAGAGAATGTGTCAAAGAGCGTAAGTTAATGACGCTGAGTGATTTCCAAATTATTTGCGCCTCATCCGCCTTTGTCGGGTGTGTATTTTTCGGCGCTGCAAATTATATTGGCCATTTTAACCTTACTTCTGTACTTTCCAATGATACTAGTACTATTGCAAGTTCCTCATTATTAGCTTCTGTTGCGAAGGTTGGAGAAGTTCAAAAGCTTGCATCAAAATATGTAGCTGGCGTTAATTTTGAAATGAAATTCAGAACGAAAGAAGAAGAGTCTCAATACGGTTGGACAATTAAAATGATGAAAGGTTACGCTAGCGACGCCCCTAAAAGTGAATTTTTAACAGCGAATGCATCCAACTTTACTAAGTTTAAACATGGTGTAAAAAAATTATTTTACAAGGTTAAATCCTAGTATACCTATTAATAGCAAGTAAGCTCTTTTAGGTTTGAATTTAGTCTGTTGTAATAATATATACCGTTAAGTCGGCAATACTGTGTGCGCTGAAAATGCTAGTTTACTCAATTTATTTTGGAGATATCAATGTCAGGCGGCCTCAATTTTGAATACGGATTCAACACAAATATCTCTCAGCCTAAAGATAACAATATGCCAATGAGAATTTACTTTTTAGGTGATTTCACTGGCGCTCGCAGTGCAAAAGAAAACACAACTACTCATTCAATTGTAGCAATAAACATCGATAACTTTGATGAGATCATGATTAAGTTATCGCCTTCCCTCGAATTACCATCAGGCGAAGAGCTCGCTTTTCATGAACTTGAAGATTTTCATCCTGACAACCTATTTGAGCATGCTATTTTCAACAACTTACGCCGTTTAAAACAAGAATTAAGCAACCCCTCTACAGCTGAACGTGCTACACAAGAAATACTGTCTAGTTACCAATTAAAAGAAAGCTTTCAAACACAAAACAATACGTTTGAAAATAAGAATGACATGTTTGAACGTTTACTGGGGCAACAACACACTTCACCAGACACCTCAACACCTCAGGTAACAGCAAACTCCAAATCAAATACTGCGGACAAGTTAAATCAATTTTTAACTACGCTACTCAAGCCTCATATCATTAAAGATATAAAACCTGAACATGAAAACGTACTGATATTTATTAATACAGCCATAGAGGAGTTAATGAGATCCATCATACATTCGAGTGAATTCCAAGCACTAGAGTCGGCTTGGCGTTCAACCAGAGATGTTATTTTTAATACGAATTATGATGAAAGCTGCCAATTGTTTTATCTTGTCAATACCAGCAAAAAAGAACTCCACAATGCGGTAAGTGGTAATAATAGCTTTGTAACAAAAATCAGCCAGCATATACAAAACATTGATAGTACTTATTATGATGTGCTCATTGGCAATTATCAGTTTTCAGACACCAATGACGATATTAATACTTTAAATTATTTAGCAAGCCTAGCTGAAACACTTCAATGCCAATTTATTGGGGCGGCTACTGATAGTTTAATCAATGCTGATGCTGATTCTCTTTGGCATCAATTTAGACAAACACCTCAAGCAAAATGTACAGCTCTGAGCTATCCTCGAATATTACTACGTCTGCCCTATGGTAAAAAACAGGATGAAATTAACACTTTTGTGTTTGAAGAATTTAGACAATCATACCAACATGAACAATTATTGTGGGGGAATTCAGCCTTTGTATGCGCTCAAATATTAATAAACCAATATCACAGCGATGAAAATATATATTTGAAAACAGAGACGCATATCACCGACTTACCTGCCTTTATTTATATCGAAGATAATGAAAAAAAACTTCATCCTTGTAGTGAGTTTTTGTTATCTGAACAACAACTTATTCATATTAATAAACAAGGCATAATGGTATTTGCAAGCTATCGAAACAAAAACAGCATTCGATTATTTTCTGATGAAATACATGCTGTTAATACCTAACCATTTTATATAAATAATTTTTTTTAAATTTACGCTAATAAAAAAGGTAATTTTTTATGTCAATATACGTTTGCCAGAATTGTAATATTGAACTCCCTTACGTTGCTTTTATAAGAAGCTCATTTTGTGAAAAACCCAACTGTCAAAGAGCCAAAGCGCAACACGATATAGTTGCAGCCAAAGAACAAATGTTAAGTGAAGTTACATCAGAAGTAACTCAAGCATGCAATGACTATTTTTTGAATACACAATCCTCAATGGCTGACCTAGATAAAAAAAGTACCTTAATAAAATCTCACCAGTTAAAAGCCGCAAATATAGCAATATTACCAATAAATACTCGTACATTAGTCTCACTATCAAAAAAACAAAAAAATGAGTTTTTACTGCATTTAGAAACACTCTATCTTGATATTATTGAACAACGTCCGCCTTCGACAAAAATATATGAGCATGAGTTGAATGAGCCGTTAGAAAGTGCAGAACAACAACTGCTAGGAAAAGCTTGTGCTACATGTTTGGGGGAGTGTTGTAGTTTAGGAAAAAATCATGCTTTTCAAGATATCACTTCACTTAGCCACTTTTTAGCTAACCAGCCTAAAATGCTTACTCTTGATGAACTCACTCGTTTGTATAGTCAGTTCTTTCCGCGTAAACATTATAAAAGTGCTTGTATATTTCAAGGCAACAAGGGTTGTACTCTGCCTGTAGAGCTACGCTCATTTACGTGTAAAAATTATCGCTGCCCATCACTAAGAAGTTATCATCAAGAATTACTCACAACTAATCAGAAGTTAACTATTGCTGTTGGCTCAATAGAGCGTGCCATTAAGAAGGTTAGTATATTTGACGAAACCACTTTTATAAGGATCAAATAACAAACGTTCCTCTCCTTATTTAAACTTAACGTAGAAACACCTTGTCAAACCAACACTCCTTAACAATATCTAATAAGTCGGTGTTAAATAAAAATGATTACACATCTTCAATGGGAGAAATATAACCTTGATAGCCATCCGCTTTCAATAAATTGAAATGTGCTAGCTGCTCCTCATCTTCAATACCTGTAATAATAACATCTATATTTAACCCTTTAGCCACATTGAGTAGCGCTCTACATAATTCTTTATTTTGATTTGTTTTTTCATAATAGGCGAAAGATTGGTCTAGTTTTATATAGTTTGGTTGAAGCCTTTGCAAGTACTCCATCGATCCTAATTGACGCCCGCATTGATCAATACCCATTTTGGCTCCTGCAGCCCTAATAATATCAGCCAATTGATCGCATTTATCAAAAGAAGTGATTACCGCTGATTCTGGTAATTCAAATAATATCCGCTCGGGATAGGTTGATTGGGTAAGGTAATTCGCTAACCAAGGCATAAAATCAGGGTCAAGCAGGCTGTCATGAGTTAAATTAATGGCAACCTCTTCTTCAGCTAGTGCTAAAATACTTTGTTTATCAATTGCATTTAGCAAGCATTTGTCCAATTGAGCACCTAATGATAACAACTCAATAAAAGGCATAAACTCTGATGCTGTAACAAGCTGATCATCAACATTTAACCGACAAAATATTTCGCGTTGAATAATCTCTTTATTTTTCATCCCTCTAATGGGCTGCCATTGAAAGACAAAATAGTTATTATTAATTGAGTCTTCAAGTTTTTTGCGCCACTGTTCTCTATTGTATTTTTGAGATTGTTCTGAATCGATCCAATAACTTATTTTATTATCACGTTGAGCTTGTTGTAATGCATTATCTGATTGCGCTAATAAATCAGAAGATTTCATACTTTCAATACGTTGGCTTACTCCTAATGCAAAACGAGTATTTGGCGTACAACCCGCTTTTATGATCTCCTGATTAATCAATCTTATTAATGACTGTAGGTACAATTCAATTTTATTTTGTTCTGCTTTTGTTATCAAAAAAGCAAATTCAATATTAGCAATGCGCGCGATAATACATTCTGCTATTTCTGGTAACTCTGTCTGCATTCGCTTCGATAGCACCTTGATTATTTCATCACGTCCTTGATAGCCGTATTTACTGTGAACATCTTCAAGCCAATCAAATTTAGCCAATATTAACCCACCAATACCTGGCTCATTTAACCAATTATTAATTTGCGCAGATAAATATTGTCGATTAGGTAAACCTGAAACTTGGTCAGTAAGTTTATCTTTTGTCAACACATCGACTTCATTATCCAAGGTCGAGAATATTTGCTTTAATTGGCTCGACATTGAATTAATAGCGCCAACAACATCTCTTAATTCAGAGGTTTTGGGTAACTCAATGTCATTACCAAACTTACGCTGTGCAATTTGTTTTGCTTGAATTGCAACATCGTGCAACGGTTTCAAAATTCGGTTTAGTCGTATTCTTAATGTAAAAATGGAAATAATAAAAAGTAAGGATAAAATCATCACAGTATCGTTCATTACTCGCCATAATTCGCGATAACCTAATGCAGGGTGCCCTTCAATTTCTAGCGTTGCTAATTGCATCCAGCCCGATGTTATTAAGCTTTCTTTTTTCTGGTTTTCGAATAAATCTAACTCAATAAACCATTGTGGAACGCCCTTAATAATAATTGGGTTTTCCCATATTTGCTCTTTATCATCAGCCAACCATTTAAGCGTGACTTTTCGATAAAAGCCGCCCTCAAAAATAACATTCACTAAGGTTTCAGCTGTTGCTATATCTCCAGATTCTATATGCGGTTTAAGCATTAACCCCAAAGATGTAATGGTATTATTTAAGTCAGATTCCATCTGCTGGTTCATAAAATCACGGGTTTGAGTAAACTGAAAATAAACTAAGCTAGACATGACCAATAAGAATAGTCCGAATAGTAATGAGTTTATTTCTCTAAATAAGGTCATTATCTTAAAACTCCATTTTGAACTTGGGTTGTTTAAGTTTTGAAGTGGTTATACGTTGTCGTAAATCTCGCCATAACTTAAGTCGTGATGATTTTCCGCTAAGAATACCACGCCCTTTTTCTTTATTTAGCCACAATTGGCTGGCATTAAAACTGTAAACTGGAATAAGGTCATTTCGCTGATTAGCGGGTTTGATTTGGCCATCAAGGTTATCTAAAATTAACGGTATTGCACTTGGGGTGTCATAATAAGCGAGAACCATATGATATTGATTAAGTGTTACAGCTTTAACCATGGTAATCCTCATTTTTTCATCTGGTATGCCAAGTTCTAATAAGGTAAAGTATTTGGCGATTGAATAGTCTTCACAGTCTCCGCCATTAACACCAATAAATTCGATCGGTGTCGCCCAATAATTGTTAACCCCCCAAAGCTTAATATCATCAATAAAGTTAAACATGTTAAAAAATTGATTTACTTTCTCTAACGAGTCTTTTTCTGTATTTTCTGCTTTGGGTTGCATTAACTTAAACCAAGCTTGCCCTCTTTTCGCCGCTCTTTTACCGTAGCTTTTTTCCAACGATGTAATGATTCTCTCTTTATTCAATGGCAATGTTGATTGAGCAAAGATAGCTGACAAAAATAATAAACTTATGAGTAGTATTTGAACAGATCTCGAAATTATACATCTAAGTAGAATCCATCGAATTGAAACATTTTTTCTCATACTACCCATGAATTATTAGTTAGCTTTATCTACGGTATAAATATCCCATTTAAGTACATCAACATTTTGGGTATGAGACAACCTTCCTAAAATTCTACGGTTGATAGCATGTGCTTCCTCTGTATTTCCCTCTTCTTCTAGTCGAGTAAAACCATACCCTATTGAGGATACCCTTTCTCTCGCAATATTGAAGTCATTTACTAACACAAACACAACCGCTTTTGCCCTATTTTCTGATAGCGTTTGGTTAAGTGCTTCCGATCCCACTTTACTGGTATGCCCTTCAATTAAAATATCAAGCTCTGGATGTTTTTCTAAATATTCTGATAATTTCTTTATTTCAGCATAGCCCTGCGATGGAATTACAGAAGAATTATTGGCAAACTTAATATCTATTTTAAAAGGCTCTATTACTGGCGTTTTAGTTCCACATCCATAATTATCAACGGCAGCATCAGCAACAGTAAAATCACATTTTTCACGCGCTTTAATAACACCATCTCTATCATAATCTATTAAATCGTTCGTTTGTTTGACTGATTTTTCTAAGGTAACAATAGTTGTATCAGCACAGGCTGAAATAACCAGTGTAAAAACGATAGCCACTACATATTTAGCCTTTGATAGCACTCTATTTAATATTAAATTATTCATTGTAAGCTCCTTGCTCATATGAATGTTCACCTTGCCATGCCGTTGATCGAGTAACCCTTAATGAATCAAGCAATTGCCCTGTTGCATTTAATAATCGGTACCTTGCGCTTAATTCATTAAACTCAGCATCTAAATAATCTTGACGCGCTTGAAATAATTCATTTTCTGTATCAAGCAAATCAAGCAGGCTTCTCTGCCCTATATCAAACTGCTGCTTATAAACCACTTGTGTATCTTTTGCAGTAATAATATGCTGTTTAATATAGTTTTTTTGTAAACCTAACATTTCAAATGCGTTCCATGCAAGCCCATAGCTTTCAGTTACCTGACGATGCGCACTGTAATTAATTTCTTGTGCCTCTAACACTTTATAAGCTGCATTTCGCTTATTAGCGACATCTTTACCGCCTGAAAATAAATTATATCGCATACGTAACATTACGGTAGCATCATTACGATGACCACCAACATCAGTTCCAAAACGATTAATACCACTTTCACCAGCAAGATCATTATCAGAATTAGCATCGACTTCTAACGATAGGCTGGGATAGTAACTTGCATTTATTGAGCTTTTAAATGACTGAGCAGCGTTAATATCTTGCTGAGCTGATCTAATAATCGGATGATTTTCAAGCGCTAATTCTAACCCTCTATTTTTATCCTTAGGTAACATATCTGCATCTGGAACGGGTAATACAAGTTCTTTAGGTTGCATATTCACTAAGCGGATAAATTGTGTTCTTGCATCTAAGCTGTTATTACGTGCTGATATCATATTAGCTTGAGCTCTAGCTAATCGCCCAGTCACTTGCGATAAGTCGGCAATGCTACCTAAGCCAGAATCTGTACGTTCCTTAATTTGATCATAAATTTCTTGATGCGAGGCTATATTTTTTTCTGCCAGTTTAATAAGTGCTTCAGTTTTTAAAAAATTTAAATAGGCTTTACTAACTTGTAGTGCAAGATCTTCAGCATTAGCAATGAGTGTCCACTGTTCCGCACTTGCTTCAAACTTTGTTCTCTTAACTTCATTACTTGTAAACATGCCATCAAACAGCATTTGTTTAATACTAATACCAAATTCACCACGTGCTAGTTCGGTTTTACCATCCTCTCCATCAACTGCGCTTCGACGATATCCTGGTGTGTCAGTATATTCATAGCCATAGCCAGCGGTTAAATCGATTGTAGGTAAGTATCCTGCAAAAGCTCGATTAACATCTTCTTCTTTTGCTTTAAATCGCGCAAATGACTGACGAATATCTGGGTGAGTATCTAGTGCGGTTGCAACAGCTTCTTCTAAACTTTGAGCATTGAGATTCACAGAATACAATGTCGACAAGCTTAAAAGACCCACCATTACTTTTCTATTCAATTTAAACATAACGTTATTCATAAATATTCCATATTTGTATTATTTGTTGTTATTTAGCGTTATTAACCGTTATTGGTTTTACGTTACCGCTCTCTCAGAGCAGCTTCCTTGGCCCGTAAAATAGGGTTCAAAATATATTCTAAAATTGTACGCTTTCCCGTAATAACATCAACCTCAGTTAACATACCAGGAATAATAGGCATTTCTTCACCTTTTTTATTTTTAATGCTCGAAGCATCCGTTCGCACTCGAATCAAGTAAAAACTATTACCTTCTTCATCTTGTGTTGTATCGGCACTAATGTGTTCTACTTTCCCCGTTAAGCCACCATATCGAGTAAAGTCATAAGCGGTAATTTTTACAACTGCGGGCAAGCCAGGGTAAATAAACCCTATATCACGAGGTTTTATTTTTGCTTCAACCATCAGCTTATCTTCAGTAGGCACTATTTCGACAATAGTTTCTCCTGGTTTCACTACCCCACCCAACGTATTAATATGTATAGTTTTAATAGTACCAACAACTGGGGATAATATTAATGCTTTTGTTACTTTATCTTGCGCACCAACTTGAGACTCATTTATTCTCGATAGTTTATTTTGCAATTCATTAAGCTGAGCTCTAGTTTCAGCTCGATACGCAAGAATTGTTTCACGACGATTTAAAATTGATTCTTGTTGAGCAGACTTTAATTTTGGCGCTAAAAGCCGCACCGCACTTAACTCACCTTTTAGCTCATTGACACTGCGTTCTAATTTGTATAACTCTATTTTAGAAACTATATTTTTTTCTGCAAGTGGTCTTGTTAAATCAAGCTCTTTGATAGCAATACGATAACTAATACTTAAGGTATCAATTTTTGATGCCAACTCGGCAACTTCTTGCTGGCGTTGATGTATTTTTTGCCCTTGAATTTCAAGTTGATTAATTAAATTATCAAGTCTTTCAGAATACTCATTTTGCTGCCTTTCAACCATTAAAGGGGCATTTTTAATAAGATCTTCAGGATAAACAGGTACTTTTTTAGTAATTTCTATTTGCCTTTCCCATTGCTCATTATTACCAATTAACACACTAGAGAGTTCAGCCCTAAGACGAATAATGTTTGCCCTTAAACTATCAACTTCTTGTTTTTGTTCTGCAAAATCAGATCTAAAGCGTGTATCATCAATTCTTGCGATTGGTTGATTTTTCGATACTTGTACGCCTTCTTGTATAAATAATTTTTGTAAAACACCACCATCTAAACTTTGTATTATTTGTACTTGAGTTGAAGGTATTATTTTACCCATACCTGATGTAACTTGCTGTAGCGATGAGAAATAAGACCAAACAAGAAAGCAAAACAGTAATCCTGCCATGGACCAAATAGTTAAGCGATGTAAACTTGGCACTTCGGTAAGCATTGCCCCATAAACATCATCAGCCATTTCTAAATCTTGTTGACTAACCTTCATGAATGCTTCTCTTGATTAAACTTTCCATTCTTCAATTGCTCTAATACTTTATCTTTAGGGCCATCAATAATTAATTTTCCTTTATCTAATACAAGTATACGATCAACTAATTTAAGTAAATCCATCTTGTGTGTAATTAACAACATGGTTCTATCTTTTGCTGTCGCTTTTATTGACTGTATAAATTGTTTTTCTGCACGCGCATCAAGGCTTGCTGTTGGTTCGTCTAACAACAAGATTTGTGGTGAATTTAAAATGGCACGCGCAAGCGCTATAGATTGTCTTTGACCTCGAGACAATGAACTGCCGTTTTCGCCAACTTGTTGATCTAAGCCTTGCGTATTATTATCAGTGAATACGTTGACTCCAGATAACTGCACAGCTCGAATTATTTGATATTCAGTGACTTGCCTCGTACCAAAAAGTATATTGTCACGAATAGTGCCATGGAATAACGTTATGTCTTGTGGTAAATAACCAATATTTCGGCGGAGATCGCTAGGATGTATTTGCTGATAATTTAAACCATCAAATTGAATACTTCCTGTTGTGGGTTGATATAAGCCAAGTAACAATTTAGCTAGAGTTGTTTTACCCGAACCATTGTGACCTACAATGGCAATTTTTTCTCCTTGCCTTATGTTTACCGACAGTTGTTGCAATGAGGTTGTTTCACTATTAGGGTATTTAAAACTAATACTTTCTGCATTTATATTACCTGAAAGTTTGGTACGGCTCACTAAGTGTGCTTTATCTTCAAATTCACCTTCTTGCTCCATTAATTTATCAAGTTGTCTTAATGCGCTTAACGTTTGATTTGAACGTGTCATTAATCCCGCGAGTTTTGCAATAGGTGATATAGCTCGGCCAGTTAGCATCACCGACGCAATTATTCCCCCCATAGAGATCAAATTATCAGATACCCTATACACGCCTAAAACAACAACGGCTACAACAGATATCTGTACTATGAAGCTTGCAAAATTTAATACTTTATTCGTGATAATTTTTGATTTTAGTAGCCAAGTTGATGTGTGACCTATCATTTGTTGCCATGCATTTTGTACTACCCCTTCGGCACCGTTAGCTTTAATCGACTCCAACGCGCTTAGGCATTCAATTAAGTGTCCGTGCCTTAAACTAGAAAATTTATTACTTTCTTCAATGGCTTTACGTAGCTTTGATTGATTTAATAAGGTATAGCCAATAATCAAAAATGAGGCAACAATGGGAAATAACACTAAATCACCTGCAACAAGCCAAATACAAAACATGAATAGTAAAGCAAAAGGTAAATCAACAAGCGCGCTAATTGTCGCCGAGGACAAAAATTCTCTCACGTTATCAAATTCGCTCAACTGCTTAGCCATTCCACCTACGCTTGGTGAACGTTTTTCAAGTGGAATACCAATCACTTTTGCAAATAATTTTGACGATACTTCAATATCTATTTTTTTACCTGCTACATCAATTAAATAACCCCGTAACTGTTTTAAAATAAAATCAAAAATATAAGCTATGCTCGCACCGATAGCTAGCACCCAAAGTGACTCAAAAGCAAGATTGGGAACAACTTTGTCATAAATATTCATAACAAATAAGGGTGAGACTAAAGCAAAGATATTAACCATTATCGAAGCAATGATTACATCTCGGTATATTGCAGAGGTCCCT
>Ga0193955_1000360_pt1 | contig 27005 bp, 22 predicted proteins | sample BB_6_MG_FD_140343 | JGI IMG/M metagenome (GOLD analysis project Ga0193955, IMG submission 140343) | Microbial mat bacterial communities from the Broadkill River, Lewes, Delaware, United States - BB_6_MG | ecosystem: Environmental > Aquatic > Freshwater > River > Microbial mats | place: USA... | reverse complement strand
TTGCTGTATGCTCTAATAGTAATACAGAGTTAGACTATGCAGATGATACTGCTAAATATATCTGGATTTATTTTATTAAAGACTATAAGCTTAAGTCTTCTAATTGTATAAATAATCCTATGTATCAAAATAAAGATGAAGCAGCTTGTAATATTTTACCTGAGGTATTATATGATTTTACAACAAACTATTTTATTATCAAAAATATTGATTATGATTTAAAAATTTCTTTGATTGCAAAAGGTATTTACCCTATTTTACAAGAAGAAATAACAAAAGATACTTTAGTAGATATTTTTCAATAGAAACTTAAAAGTTTCTATTGAATTTTAATTCTAGTCTTACAAAACTTATCTTAAAGTTCTGATTTTAACTCTTCTAATCTTGCAATTCTATCTTCAGTTGTAGGATGTGTTCTAAATAAAGATCCAAATGATGATTTTAAGCCTGAAAAAGGATTGATAATAAACATATGTGCTGTTTGTTCTGTTGCATTATGAATTTGATTTCCATTTCTAGCATATCTTTCTAATTTTGATAATGCACTTTGCAAACCAGAGGCATCACCTGTCATTCGTGCAGCTCCTTCATCAGCCATAAACTCTCTACTTCTGCTAACGGTCATTTGTATTAAAGAGGCCGCTAAAGGGAGTAAGATTGCCATTAAAATCATTACGATTGGATTATTTCCACCTTGTCTATTATTTCCTCCAAACATTGCAGAAAACTGCATCATATTTGCAATCATTGCAATTGCTCCTGCAAAAACAGCTGCTATTGTCCCAACTAAAATATCATAATGCTTTACATGAGATAATTCATGAGCAATCACTCCTTCTAGTTCTTTTTCATTTAGCATTTCATATAAACCCATAGTAACAGCCACTGCTGCATTTTCATGGTTTCTTCCTGTTGCAAAAGCATTTGGAGTATGATCTGGTATTAAATAGACTTTAGGCATAGGAAGTCCTGCTTTTTTTACTAGCTTTTGTGTAATAATATAAACAGGATGTCTTTTATCTTCAATTGGTGTTGCATTATATTGTTTCAATACTTGTTTATCTGAATAATAATAGGCATAAAAATTCATACCACCTGCTATTAAAAATGCAATTAGCATTCCGCTTGTTCCTCCAAAACTGAAACCTATAAATACAAATAGAACAGTTAGGAGGCTTAATAAAAATATAGTTTTTACTTGTTCCATATTTATCCTTTATTTTTTAATTTTATTATAAATCTTATACTAATTTTACAATTAAATTCTATTTAAAATCGATGCTTCTGGGTACAAAACTTTCGCACTTGGTGTAGATTTTGAAGTTGTTTCTAAATGTACATCTTGATCATCAAAGAAAATATCAGCTCCAAAAGCTTTTACAACCTCATATTTATCAACTCCACCCAAAAAGAAAGATTCATCAAGTCTTACATTCCATTGATTTAAAGTTCTAATTACTCTTTCATGAGCAGGAGAATTTCGTGCAGTTATTAAAGCTGTTCTAATTGGCGTTTGTTCTTCTGGATATTTTGCTTGAATATTAGAAATAACTCTTAAAAGTTTTGCAAAAGGTCCTGATTTTAATGATTTTTTTGCATTTTGCTTTTCATAATCTAAAAAGGCCTCAAGACCTTGCGTTTTATATATTATTTCCGATTCTTCTGAAAATAAAACAGCATCTCCATCAAAAGCAATTTTTACTTGATTTGATATTTCATTCACAGCTTCACTATATGGTAAAATCCTAGCTGCTGCAATTCCCTCGTTTATTGCATTTTGAACATCAGATTCATTTGCTGATAAAAATAAATCTACTTTAAAAGGCTTTAGATATTTTGAAATATCATTCCCTCCACTCCAAGCAGAACGAGCAATATCTAATTCATATTTTTCAATTGATTTTGTAATTCTTAAGCTTGTGGCTGCATTATTTCTTGACATAATAATAACTTCAACTTGTTTTTCACTAGGAAAATCATCATTTATTCTAAGAAGATTTTTTACAAGTCTGAATCCTGTACCTTTATCAATTAGAGTATCTTCATTTTCTATTTGGTGTTTATAATATTCATCTACACCTTTATCTTCAAAAATTTTATTTTCATCTTCTAAGTTAAATAGAGCTCTTGATGAAATTGCTATTACTAATTTTTTTTCTAAATCGTATCCCAACTTATATCCCTTGATTATTTCGTATATTTAATTAAGCTTATTATACAAAAAAAGGTATAGTTTTGTATATTTAAAAAAGAATTAGTAAAAAATATATAAAATACTGTAAGTTTTATTTTTTTTCAAGCTAAATGCTTTTAGAATTTGTTAATAAATTAAAAATTGGAATTATATGAAAACACTATATATTTTAAGACATGCACAAAAAGATGAATCGAATCCTGAACAATATGATTATGATGTACCTTTAACAAAAAAAGGAGAACAAGATTCAGAAGCTTTAGGAGATAAATTAAAAGAGAAGAAAATTCTTCCTGATTTAATAGTTTCAAGCCCAGCGATTAGAGCTAGACAAACTGCTGAAATAGTAGCTTCACTTATTGGATATAAAAAAGGTGTTATGTATAATGAAGTTATATATCAAGCTTTTTTACATGAAATTATTGAATCTATCACATACACTTTTGATACTATAGATTCTTTAATGGTAGTAGGACACAATCCATCTTTAACTGCACTTGCTATTACTTACGCTGGTTTAAAAGAAGAGATGCCGATGGCTTCACTTGTAAAAATAGATTTTGATTGTGACTCTTGGACTTCAATTGACAAATCAAATGCAAAGTTAGCAGAGTATATAAAGCTTTAATTTAAAAGCTGCCCTGCTAAATTTCCACTTGAGAAGGACCATTGTAAATTGTAACCACCGCAAGGTCCATCTAAATCTACAACTTCACCACAAAAATATAAACCTTCTATGATTTTACTTTGCATTGTTTTTGGATTTATTTCTTTTAGTGAAACTCCCCCTCTTGTAATCATAGCTTTTTCAAAACCTACATGATCAACAATTGTTAAAGGAGTTGATACAATTATTTTTACAAGTTTTTCTCTTGTTTGTCCATTTAAATCTTTGAATCTTTTTGTAGAATCTGCTAAAACAAGATTACACAACTCTTTTATCACAGAATTTGGAAGTAAAGAAGCTAAAACTTCTTCAATATTTGCATTTGCATTTTCTTCTTTTTTTGTAAATGTTTTTATATAAGAATAAATTTCCTCTTCATTTTTTCCTTTTACAAGGTTCATTAAAATAGGAACTTCTTCATATTGTTCTAAAAAAGGAGTAATTTCTCTTGAAAAATCTAATACAACAGGGCCTCTTATTCCTTTTACTGTAAAAATTAAATCTCCTACAGCTTTAAGTTTCTTGGCCTTTTTTAAATCAATTTTTAGCTCCGCTTTGGCAATAGTATCAGCTTTACAGTTTGCGACCCATTTTTCTTTTGTAATCAAAGGAAGCATTGCAGGATAAAGACTTGTAACTTTGTGCCCTAAAGATTTAGCAAAAGAATATCCATCTCCGTTTGCTCCAAGCATTGAATAACCTAAACCACCTGTGGCAATTATTACATTTGAAGAATAAAACTCTTCATTTTCACTTTTAAGTCCAAGTATTTTTTCATCTTTACATAAAATATCTGTAATTTTTGTAGAATATTTTATATCTATTTTTTGATTAATTAATTCATCTGCTAATGCTTTTATAATAGTTGAAGAACTATGACTTATTGGAAAAATTCTAAATCCATCGGGAATATGGGTTTCAACTCCAATATTATTTAAAAATTCAATTAATTTTTTATAATCAAATTTTTCTAAAGCATCACTCATAAAACGGCCATTTTTCCCAAAAGAATTCATGAAGTCTTCATTTGAAAGAGTATTACTAAGATTACATTTACCGCCACCCGTAGCTTTTAGCTTTGGGCCTAACTTAGCTTGTTGTTCGCATAGTAAGACCTTTTTACCCGCTCTTGCTGCAATAATTGCTGATATCATTCCAGCAGCGCCCGAGCCTACTACTATTAGATCATAGTTATTCATTAGTGGAGTCTATTTCCCTAAACAAAAAGAACCAAACATAACATCTAACATTTGGTCATTTTCATATGGTCTTGTAATATTTGAGATATTTTCTAATGCTTCTTGAATATGATGAGCAAAGAATTCTAACTCTCCTGTTTTAAGTGGAAAGCTTGATTCATTTATATGAAAAAGTGTTTTATCAACTGCATCCACTTGCCTAGTAGAAATAAGTGTCATATCATCGCTATGTGTATTAGAATCAAGTAATTCTTCAAGTTTAGAAATCAAAGGATTAATAGTCTCTTTTGCACTTAATTCTATAAAATCTTCAAGTCTACTTTTATCAAATTTATTTTCTAAATCAGTTTTATTTAAAATTTTTATAATTTCTTTTTCTTTATTTTCTTCCAAAATTCCAAGAATCTTTTCATCTTCTTGGTCTAGAGGTTTATTATTATCAAACAATGTAATTACAATATCAGCTTCATTTACAGCAGTTATTGATTTTTCTATTCCTATTTGCTCAATTACATCACTAGCTTCTCTAATACCTGCTGTATCTACTATTTTTATAATATGCGTTCCAATTTTTACAGATTCTTCAATTGTATCTCTTGTAGTCCCTGCAATATCAGAAATAATTGCCCTATCAAAATTTAGTAGTTTATTTAAAAGTGAAGATTTTCCAACATTTGGTTTTCCAATAATTGCTACTTTGAAACCTTCTATTAAGCCTTCTCTTCTTTTACTTGCATTTAAAGTATCACTTAATTTAACTTTTATTTTTTCTAGTTTATTTTCAATTTGTTCAAAAATATCACTTGGCAAATCATCTTCGGCATAATCAATACTAACCTCAGTATAAGCTAACATAAAAAGTAAATCTTCTCTTATATCATTTACAAAAGAACTTAGTTCACCTTTTAATTGCCTTGCTAATAATTTAACAGCATCTTCACTTCTAGCTTCAATTATTTTTGAAATTGCTTCTGCTTTTGTTAAATCAATTTTACCATTTAAAAAAGCTCGTTTTGAAAATTCGCCTGGTTGAGCAGTTCTAGCTCCAAGTTTTATAACTTCTCGCATAATGATATTTGAAATTGCAATTCCACCATGACATTGAAATTCAACTATATCTTCACCTGTAAAAGAAAAAGGATTTTTAAAATATATTAATAAAGCTTCATCAATAATTTCATCATCAGAATTATAAATAGAAGAAAGAGTAGCTAATCGCGGTTTTAAGTCTTGTCTTTTTGAAAGTTTAAGAGCAATGGATAAAGCCTGTTTACCACTAACTCTTATAATAGATATTGAACCAATTCCATTGGCTGTAGCAATTGCTACAATTGTATTATCATCTAACAATTTTATTGCTCTTTACTTCTGTACTCATTTACAAGTACATATTTATCCCCTCTAACATTTGTCTTAACAGCAACATATTTCTCCGGGAACTCTTCTCTTAATTTTTTTAAAGCAATATGCACTAAAATCCCATCAAGAGGTTTTGTTTTAAAGCTTCCTTTTTCTTTAATAGCTTCAATAACAGGATTTAAATAAGTATGAATTGAAGCTTCTTGGTTTTTCAAAAACTCAGCTACTTCAAGTCTTAGCATTAAACCATATTTTTCATTTATCCAATTAAATAAAATATATGAAAGTGCTTTATATCTATATCCTTCTTTTCCAATTAAAAGAGCAGAATCTTCTCCTGCAAATTCAATATAAAGTGTATTCTCATCAAAGAAATCAACTTTGATTTCATCAATTACATAACAAGTATCTTTAAATAAAGATTTTAAGCCAAGATTTACTTCAGCTAGAATTTCTTCTTTATTTTTTTTCACTACTATTTGAGCAATCTCTTTTTGTGATTTTGATTCGCTATAAAAATTATCAAAAATCTTTTCTTTTGAATTTATTTTTGGAACTTCACTTAATTTAGGTTCTCTTTTTCTTTTTTCCGTTCTTTTTTCTGAAGCTTTCTTTTTTCTATTTTTTTGTTCATCTCTTCTATTAGAATCTTCTATTTTTTTAGAAACTTCTTCTATTTGAATATCTTTTTTCTTAAATTTTTGTTCTTTTGTATCTCTGTTGTTTTGTCTATTATCTCTTCTATTAGTTCTTTTAGGAGAGGCAGAAATAATTATATTTTTCTTACCAAAACCTAAAAAGCCTTTGCTTGCTTGTTGAACAATCTCAATATCTAATTGAGTGATCGAACAAGCAAACTCAAGTGTAGCTAACTCATAAACTTCTTCTAGACTTTTTGCTTCGAACTTTTTCATAATAGTCTCCCTATTTTTTAGCAGCTCTTTGTCTCTCAAACACTTTGTTAATATATTGTTGTTGAGAAATTGTGAATACGTTGTTTATAAACCAGTATAAAGTTAATCCTGCTGGGAACCATAAGAAGAAGAAAGTAAATACTATAGGTAGCATTTGGAAAATTTTCTTTTGCATCTCATCTTGCATTGTATTTGGAGTGATTTTTTGTTGTAAGAACATTGAAGCACCCATTAAAATTGGTAATACAAAATAAGGATCCATTTCAGCTAAATCATGAATCCATAGAATCCACTCAGCACCTTTTAACTCAATTGAGTTAAGTAATACTCGATAAATAGCAAAGAATACAGGAATTTGTAAAACTAGTGGTAAACATCCACCCATAGGATTTGCACCATGTTTTTTATAAAGTTCCATCATATGAGCAGATTGTTTTTGCTTATCATCTTTATATTTAGCTTGAATTTCTTTCATTTTAGGAGCTAAATCTTTTAGCTTTTGCATAGAAACCATACCTTTGTATGATAATGGGTATAAAATTAATTTAATTAATACAGTTAAAATAACAATTGTCCAACCCCAGTTTCCAATATAACTTTGTAAAAATTGTAAGAATAAAAACATTGGTTTTGCAATAAATGTAAACCAACCATATTCAATAACATCTGTAAGTTCTGGATTTAGTCCTTCTAAAACTTTAAACTCTTTTGGTCCCATGTAACCTGAAAAAGATAAAGTATTTGTTCCATGAATGAAACCTTGAGGGTTATTTTCATTATCAGGCATTAAAGAAATTTGTAAAGTTTTATCAAAGTTATAAATTACTGTTGCGTAATATCTATCAAAACTAGAAACAAATTTTGCACCTGTATATGATTTAGTTTTATCTAAATCACCATCAGTTGTTAAATCCATTGTATTATCACTAAGTTTTACATAAACTCCATGATCTGCATACATATCAACTAAGATATTTGGTCTAAAACCATTTGTTACGAAAAATTGCTCATTACTTGTTGAATTAATTTCTAAATCATAGTGACCGTTTGGATAAACTGTGAAATTTTTAATTAGAGTAACACCTGTTAAATTTTGAGTTAAAGTAAATTTTTGAATATCTTTTCTTGCATCTACAGTTTCTTCTGTTGAGACATAAGATACTTTAAATGCTTCATTATTTACTTTTGCATTAGCAAATCTAACTTCTAAAGGTCTTAATTGATTTGATTCAAATAGTTTAAATCTATTTCCATCTTCATCTTTATATTTTTCTTCAAGTAATGTTACTTGTGCAACTCTACCTAATTTATCAATTTGAATAATATTTCTTGATGTTGTAATTGTAGTAATAATTTCACTTGCAGAAACTGTTTTTGTAGATAAAGCTGAAATAGACTTCGTCATATCACCTTGAGACATTGGCATTTGTCCAACTTCACCTGCGTTTGCAGATGCTATATCAGGAGCTTTATTTTGCGCTTCTTGTTTCGCAATTTCTTGTTGTTTTAACTTTTCCTCTTGTTGAGGCTTCAATACTAAAAATTCATAAGCTATAAAAAATGCAAACACTACTAGTGTCATTATTAGCATTCTTTTTTGCATACCTTTGTCTTGGTTCATATTATTCATTATTCTTCTTCCACTCCCGATTTTTTACTATGAGGTATTTATTATCTCGTATTGGGATGAGCCAATATTTGATTTTAATTTTTTTGAAATTGATATTATTATGCGTCACAATTTTAACTATTGGATAATCAAATCCACCAGGAAAAAGTTGATTACATTTTAATATGCGTGTTATTGTAAAATAAATTGCCTTAAAAAAAGTATTATTCTCTAATTGCCATAAGGCATAACTTGAACAAGTTGGGTAATATCTACATGATCCAAAGGAGATTACAGTTAAGTAACGTTGATAAAATTTGATTAAATATTTTAACAAGAAATTCATTTTTTAAGTAATTCAAGTTTTTTCATTGCATACTTGAAATCATTTTCTAGTTCTTTTGGGCTTTTTTCAAATATATTTTGTTTTGCAACAAAAATATATTTTCCACTTTTTATTTTACTTTGATAGTTAAGAATAAGAGCTCTAAGTCTTCTTTTAGCTCTTGCTCTTTTTACAGCATTCCCTACTTTTTTTGAAGCAACAAATGCTAACTGTACATTTTCATCAGACGTAAAAAAAGCGACAAATGAGTGGGTATGCCACTTCTTGCCGCTTTTATAAAGTTGATTGAAATCTTTTGAATTGTTAAGACGGTGGTCTTTACTTAGATAGCTAATCTCTTTCTACCTTTAGCTCTTCTTGCTTTAATAACTTTTCTACCGTTTTTAGTCTTCATTCTGATTCTAAAACCGTGCGTTCTTTTTCTTGGCGTGTTATGTGGTTGATATGTTCTTTTCATATTCTTTTAGTTCCTCTATTCACAAATTAAGTCGCGTATTATATTTAAAGAAGTCTTAAATTTTGTTTAGTTTAAGCCTCTTTTGTAAAGTAAAACTCAAATTAGCTAATATTTGCAATAACTTCGCCGTTTATAACATCGAATTCTACTTTTGAACCTTCTAGTATTTTATCTTCTAAAATTAAATCGGCTAATCTATCTTCAACAATTTCATAAATTGCTCTTTTTAATGGTCTTGCTCCATATACGGGATCAAAGCCTGCACTTGCAATATACTCTTTTGCATTTTGTGTTAAAGAAATACTTATATCTTTTTCTTCAACTCTTTCTTTTATATTGTCAAACATTATATCTACTATATTTGTTATAGCTTCTAGTCCTAATTGCTCAAAAATTACAATATCATCAAGTCTATTTATGAATTCAGGTCTAAAATATGCTTTTAAATCATTTAAAACTTCTTTTCTTCTTTGCTCTTTATCTTCTATTTCAATAATTTTTGCACTTCCAATATTTGAAGTTAAAATTATAATTGTATTTTTAAAATCAACTGTAACACCTTTGTTATCTGTTAATCTTCCATCATCTAAAACTTGTAATAATATATTAAAAACATCAGGATGTGCTTTTTCAATCTCATCAAAAAGTATTACTGAGTAAGGTTTTCTTCTAACAGTTTCAGTTAATTGTCCTCCTTCATCATATCCTACATAACCAGGTGCTGCTCCAATAAGACGTGAAACTGCGTGTTTTTCCATATATTCACTCATATCAAATCTTATAAGTGATTTTGCATCATCAAATAAAAATTTCGCAAGTGTTTTAGCACTTTGTGTTTTACCAACTCCTGTTGGTCCTAAAAACATGAAAGAACCAATTGGTCTTGAATCTTCTGATAATCCTGCTTTATTTCTTTTAATAGCTCTTGAAATTGCTTTTAAAGCTTCATCTTGACCTACTACATCTTGTTTTAAAACAGATTCAACTTTTAATACTCTCTCTTTTTCTGAATCCATCATTTTATTAATAGGAATTCCTGTCCATCTTGATACTATACTTGCAATTGCATCTTCATCAACAGAATTTCTTAAAAGAGTCCCTTGTTCTTGCATTCTGTCCCATTTTTGGGAATTCTCTTTTATTTTCATTTCTAAACTTGGAATTTCACCATATTCTATAGAAGCTGCTTCCTCAAATTTTGACTCTCTTTTTGCTCTTTCTGCTTTTGTTTTAAGTTCATCAATTTTTGCTTTTAATTCACTTTGGGCATTAAAAGTTTCTTTTTCATTTTGAAATCTAGCTTCTAAATTTTGTTTTTCTTCATTTTTATTAGCTAGTTCTTTCTCAATTTCATCTAATCTATCTTCATTTTTCTTAGATTTTTCCATTTTAAGAGCTTCTTTTTCAACATTTATTGTTTGAATCTCTCTTTTAATAATTGAAAGTATTGTTGGTTCTGATTCTATTTGCATTTTAAGTTCAGCTGCTGCTTCATCAATTAAATCAATAGCTTTATCAGGTAAAAATCTATCTGCAATATATCTATTAGAAAGTTTTGCTGCTGCTATTAAAGCTGAATCATTTATTGTTACATTATGATGGGTTTCAAGTTTTTGCTTAATCCCTCTTAATATTTGTAAAGCTTCATTTACACTTGGTTCATTTACATTTACAGGCTGAAACCTTCTTTGCATAGCTGTATCTTTTTCAAAATATTTTCTATACTCTTTAAGTGTAGTAGCCCCTATTGTATGTAACTCTCCACGAGCAAGACTTGGCTTTAGAATATTTGCAGCATCCATAGAACCCTCACTAGCCCCTGCTCCAATTATTGTATGAATTTCATCAATAAATAAAATTATATTTCCAGCTTTTTTTACCTCATCAATGACAGCTTTTAATCTCTCTTCAAATTCACCTCTATATTTTGCACCTGCTATTAAAGCACTCATATCAAGGGTTACAACTCTTTTATTTTGTAAAGAAGTTGGAACATCTTTATTTACAATTCTTTGTGCAAGGCCTTCGGCTATTGCTGTTTTACCAGTTCCTGGTTCTCCTAATAAAATAGGATTGTTTTTTGTTTTTCTAATTAAAATTTGCATCATTCTATTGATTTGTTCATCTCGTCCTATTACGGGATCTAATTCCCCATCAATAGCCATTTTGTTTAAATCAATTCCATATTTTCCTAAAGCTTCCAAATTTTCATCAGCACTTGCACTATCAATTGTACTTCCTGCTCTCATAGCTTCAAGCTCTTTTGTTGCCTCTCTTAAATCTATGTATTTGCCTAAGACTTCTTTTAACTCTTTTGAATCAAAATTTGCCACAAGCCAAGAATCAATAGCAATAAACTTATCTCCTTGTTTTGCAGCTTGTCCTTCTGCTTTTTCTAAACTTCGAATTAAGTTTTTAGATAGTTTGATATTCTCTTTTGTAACAGAAGATACAGAAGGAAGTTTTTGGGCATAAGATTTTGCTTCTAATTCTATTGCTGCTTTATTTATATTCATTTTATTTAATAATTGATTTAATACTGAATTAGTATTTGTAAGCATAGCCCACAATAAATGTATAATTTCTACTTCTTGGTTTTTATTATGCATTGCTAAGGCAAGAGAAGAATCTATTGTCTCAGTTACTTGATTTGTTAGTTTTTCAAATAATTTATTCATTTTTAGCACTCCTTTGGTTTAATTGCTAACAAAATTATAGCACCTTGAGTCTATATTTGTCAAGTGTTTTACAAAAAGATAATCAAAAAGTAATAAATTATATATTATAATTGCAAATATATTAGGAGTTTTTATGTTATGTGGAATTGATGAAGCAGGCCGAGGGCCTTTAGCTGGGCCTCTTGTAGTTGCAGGAGCAATAATAAAAGAATCCATTACAGGATTAAATGACTCAAAAGTATTAAGTGAAAAAAAGAGAGAACTCTTATTTGATAAAATAAAAGAAAACTGTGATTACCATATTGTCTTTGTTGATGCACAAACTATTGATGAAAAAGGTTTATCAGTATGTCTTAAAAATTCTATTACTGAAATCATGCAAACACTTAATAAAAAAGCAGATGAATTTTTAATGGATGGAAATACTTCTTTTGGAATACAAACTTTACAGCACAAAATAAAAGCTGATGCCACAGTACAAGAAGTTAGTGCAGCATCAATATTAGCAAAAGTTAGTCGAGATAGATATATGTGTGAAATTGCTGGAAAATATCCAAATTATAATTTTGAGAAACACAAGGGTTATGGAACAAAAGCTCATGTGGAAAAAATTAAATTATTTGGAAGATGTGAACTTCACCGTAAATCATTTAAACTAAAAGCCCTTGATGAAGTAAATCAAGGAACTCTTTTTTAGTTTTTTATTTATTTTTTGTTAAACTCTTCTAAGATATTTTTGTAATCAATTTTATCTATGCTCTTTTCATAATGAGTAATTATCTCTTTTGGCATAACTATAGAACCAATTCTTGAAAATTGTATTCTTATTGAATTACATAAATCAGAGCCATTACTTCCTGAGTGAGTTGCAAGTTGTATTTTTTTTAATAAAAAGGCACTTAAATAATCTTCTCTAAATCTTGAAGCCCAAGCTAAAAAATTTGCAAAGATTGGTGGAATTGAATAGTTATATTCTGGATTAACAAAAATAATACCTTCTGCTTCTTTTATCTCTTGAAGAAGTGGTTTTATTATAAAAGGGACTGTTCTATCTTTTTTACTATCAAATAGAGGTAACTCTAATTCTACTAAATTAATTAGTTTTGTTTGTTTATTCATTAAAGTAAGTTCATTTTGTAAAAACTTTGCTAATTGTAAATTATCATTTATACTTGAAACAAATATTAAAATCATTTTCTCTCTTTTTAGAATTTGAAACTTTTACTCAAAGATAACATTTTATCTTCAATAAGAGTCATTTTTTGTTCATTGTATCTAGCAAGGGGCATTGAAACTCCAATAGCCGCAATCATTTTGCCACTTTTGTCAAAAATAGGCATTGATACACATCTTACACCTAATATAAACTCTTCATTATCGTAAGCTAAACCTTTTAACTTAATTTTTTCTATCTCTTTTTTTAAAACTTCTTTATCAGTAATTGTGTATTTTGTATACTCATGTAATACAATAGAATCAATACTAATTAAATCATAAGCAATAAAAAGTTTTCCTAAAGATGTTGAATGAATTGAATCAACCATTTCATCTTTTGCCTCAACACTTAATGAGTGATTAGGTTTTAAGCTATCTATAAAAACTAACTTATTATTCTCTAGTCTTACTAAATAAGTTATTTCATCGGAAATTTTAAATATTTCTTCTAATAAAGGTTGCGCCTTTTCTTTGATAATTGCATTTTGATTATATTCTACTAATTTACTTAAACATATATTTTTAGAATCTTTTTCATAATAAATAAATCCTCTTAATTCTAAGACCTTAAGAATTCGAGAAACTGAACTTTTATCCATATAGATGTTCTTGACAATTGCATCTGCTGTTATTTTTCCAGATGTGTTCATAATATATTGTAAGACTAAAAGTCCTTTATTTAAAGATTTAATAAGAGATCCTTCTTTGATAATTTTTTTGATAATTATAACGTAAATTCATAAATCTATTATTTAATAAAATATTAAAAAAATAAATTCAATAAGTGAAACATAAGTAAAAAATAAGGATTATTATTTTATAAAATAATCCTTATAATAGAAGTCACATTTCACTTAAAAATGTAATTTTTACTACAAAAATCAACAAACTTATCAAATATCTAAAAAGGATTCCTTTTATTTTAATTTTTCGTAAATATGTACTCCACTTCCTGCTCCAAGACCAGGTCCAGGATGGGTAGAAGCACCAATATGAAATAAATTTCTGTAAGGTGTTTCATGATTTTTTGTACCTTTTAAAGGTCTAAATAAAAGGTATTGTTCAAGTTCACATTCACCTGAATAAGGATCACCTTTTTCAAGATTAATATTTGTATCATATAAATCTTTTGGAGAAATTATCTCTTTATAAATAATATTCTCTTTTAAAGCAGGTAGGTGTTTGCTTATTAAATTAATTATTCTATTAGAATATGCTTCTTTTAATTCTTCACTCCACCCTTCTTTTATTAATTCATTTAATTCATTTGCACTATCCAAAGTTGGGAAATATGGAGTTTCAGGAAGTTGTATCCATAAAACAGATCTACCATCTTTAACTCTTGAAGGATCACTATTGCTAGGTTGAGCAATACAAATTGTTGGATTAGTAGGAAGAGCTCCCCTACTTGCTTCATTAATTGCTTTTGAAACTGAATCTATTCCATCTGTTATGTGAATATACCCCACTTCATTAAGAGAACTATCTTTCCAAGATGTTTTTTCTTTTAAGATAAGATGAATTTGCATATTTCCTTTACTATTAAACTTAAACTCTTTAGCCTGTTTATAAATAATAGGGTTTTTCTCTCTTTGGTTTTTTAAAAGTTTTCCATATAAGGCATTGGGTGTAACATTTGCTATAATATTTTTTCCATTATAAATCACATTATCTTTTGTTTTTACCCCAAGGGCTATATTATCTTTTGAAATAATTTCAACCACATCTTTATTAATTGAAAATTCTCCACCATTTTTTTCTATTATAGCCTGCAAAGCTTCTACTATTTTATAACTCCCACCTTTTATAAAAGGTGTTCCAACAAACTCCAAAGTAAAACATATGATTTTAGACATTAATGCTGAAAAAGGACTATGTACACTAAGTCCTGTATGTAAAACCCAAGGTGCTAAAGTAGCTTTGAGTAAAGGAGATTTTATTTGAGTCTCTATTTGAGATGAAATAGTAGGCAAATACTCACCTATATCATCAATACTATTTTTTATGCCATTTTTAAATAAATGTTTTGCCATATATATAAGAAAACTTTTAGTACGAATTTCTGAAGATAAAAGAGTAAATAAAAAATCTGCATTTTTTTCAACAAACTGTAAATATTTATTATATGTATCTCCGTCCCCTGGCATTAATTTATTTAAATTTTCAATATTTTTTGCTCTATCTTTATAAAGAATAAAAGATTCTCCACTGTTTAAAATAGTTGCAGTTGGCTTGTCATTTGATATAAATTCAATACCTTCTTTTTCCAAATCTTCAGCTAATAATTCATATGCTTTAGATGTTAAAAGTAGTGGGTAAGCTGTAGAAAAAAGATCAATAATACAATTTTCCACTTCTTTACTTTTAATACACCCACCAATATAATCAGAACGCTCAAGCAGGAGAACTTTTTTGCCACTTTTTGCTAAAAGTGCTGCTCCTACTAAAGAGTTAATACCACTTCCTATAAAAATATTATCATAGTATTTATTTGTCTTCATAATTTAGCCTTCTGAAAGTAGTCTCATAAGAGGATCTTTTCTCTCAGGTCCTAAAATACTATACCCTCCATCTACGTTAAGTTTTGCACCTGTGATGTATGAAGCTTTTGAAGAAGCTATAAAGACTACTGTATTTGCAACTTCTTCAGGATTTGCAACTCTTCCTACTAGATTATAAGCAGCTGTTGTTTTATTTGCATGTTCTTGATTATTTTCAGTCAAACCATTAAAAGGAGCTGACCAGATATGTCCTAATCTTAAATGATTTACTCGAATTCCATCTTCTGAATAATCTAAAGCTTGAGATGAAGAAAGATGTTCCATTGCAGCTTTTGCTACAGGATAAGCCCATCTTCCTACATGAGCAGTTGTTCCTGAAATTGAACCAATATTGACAATATTTCCCTTTGATTCTTTTAAATAAGGTCGTAACTTTTCACCTAAAATTGCAGCTGAAACAACATTTATATTAAGTGTTTCAAGCCAAGTCTCTCTATTTGTAGCAGATCCTTCATCCCCATATGAACACGCATTATTTACTAGAATATCAATTTTTCCATACATAGTTATAGTTTTATTTATTAGATTATCTAACTGTTCATCTTTTCCAATATCAGTTTGAAAAAATTTACAATTATCACCTAAAAGTTTTACAGCATATTCTCCAGCTTCATTACTTCGTGCAGCAATAACAACTTTTGCTCCAGCTTCAATTAAAGCTTTTGAAATACTCAAACCTATTGAAGCAGCTCCACCTGTAATAATTACAACTTTACCTTCTAATTCAACATTCATATAAGATCCTTTTTTATTTTATATTCTATTTATCTTAAGATGCAAAATAATATTTTGCTCTTTCTTCTTTAAATATTTTTATTTTGCTTTTAATAATTTTATTATAAGCCAAAGGTGATGGAGGTAAATTCCACTGATTGAATCGTTCAAAAGTACTTAAATTTGTCCCCATATCTTCACATAAATCATCAATATGATGAAAAGTAAATGGAATAATATTTGTACCTCTAGAGTTTTTACCATTTGTTCTTTCTTTTGACCAAGCTAATCTTTCATCTGTATCTTTTCTAAGTTTATCATCAAGTGGTAAGATAAAACCTTTTGTAAAGTACTCAGCTATCCAAAGTGCTCCAATTTCCGAACTTGTTGGACAGAAAAATGAAGAATGATAACCATTAAAAGACATATTTTTAATTCCAATTGGAATTTGATTTTTATATAATAAATAATCCCCATTTTCATCATATAACTTTTCTTGTAGCCTTTCTTCCATAAAAGGAACAACTTGTTGCCATCCTGTTCCACAGATAATTATATCTGTATCAATAACTTGTCCATTTTTAAGATAAGCTTTTTTAGGTTCAAGTTTTATTATTTCAGATTTTTCAAAATTAATTTCACCTGATCTAATTTTATCAAAGTGACCATCAGTATATAAACTAATATTTGAAGTTGCAATTGCTTCAAAACTTTTTTCAGGCTGTAACTTTGGTAATTTTTTTAGTTTTAATTTTCTTCCAACAAACCCTTCAACTCTATTAAGTAAAAAGTTTCTTACGCCTACCCCAGGTCCATGTAAAAACTTTGCAAAACCTGAAAGTGTCTTATACTTCATAAGGTTTTCACCCATTCTTGTTAAAAATAGATATTTAAAGTTTACACCAAAAACATATTTAGGAAGTTTCCAAACAACACTTCTTGCAACTTGTGTTAACTTATTTGTAATAGGAGCAATTGCATTCGCAACATCACAAGAAGACTTACCAAAACCTATAACAATTACATCTTTGCCTCTAGCATCTTCTTTATTAGTAAATTCAGAAGTATGACAAACTCTTCCTCCATTTTCTACAAACTCTTCGATTCCTTTATATTTTGGAATACTAGGAGTGCTAAAAATTCCATTACAAATAACAAGATAATCAAACTTTTCTGTATGAATAACTCCATCTTCTGACTTTGACTCAACAATCCAAGTATCATCACTTTCTTGTTTTGTACTTATAACAGTAGTATTAAACTTAATCAAGGGACGTAATTTTTGTTGATTGATATACTCTTCAAAATACTCTTGTACTTGTTCACCTTTTGGCCATTCAGGATGGCTTTTTAAAGGTGCTAAATCAGAAAGATGATAAGTATCTCTTGTATTTTGGGTACCTAAGCCAGGATACCTTCTACATGAAGCCCATACCCCACCTGCCTCTTTTTCTTTTTCATAAACTTGTACTTCAAACCCATATTGTTTAAAAACATTTGCCGTTGAAATTCCTGAAAATCCTGCTCCAATTATACATGTCTTCTTGCTCATACGTATCCTTTTATAAAAATATAATCACAGTATAAATAATAAAAACTTAATTCAAACTTAACCAAAGCTTAATTTTGAGAATTCTCCAATTTAAGCTATATTTAATTTAAAATCAGTTTTAATTAGCTGGAAGAAAGATAATTATAGATTAATATAAAGGCAAAACATGAGTATATTATTAGATTTAGTTACAAATATAAAAAAACAAAGTATTGAAGTTATTGATTTAACACATACTTTAAGTGAGAATTTTCCAGCATTAGTGTTACCATCAGAATTTGGTCAAGTTGCAGCTTTTAAAAAAGAAGAAGTTTCAAGATATGATGAAAGAGGTGCAGCATGGTATTGGAATAATTTTACTGTTGGTGAACATTTTGGAACACATTTTGATGCCCCAGTACATTGGATTACAGGAAAAGATTGTAAGAATGGCACAGTAGATACAATTGGCGTTGAAAACTTTATAGGTGCTGCTAATATTATAGATGCCTCTAAAGAGTGTCAAGAAAATCCTGATTTTGTTTTAGATGTTGAATTTATCAAAGCTTGGGAAAAAAAGCATGGAGAAATTGAAGCAAAAACTTGGGTTATATTAAGAAGTGATTGGTATAAAAAAGATTTTGAAAAAGACTTTATAAATATAGATGAAAATGGTTTATGTCATACACCAGGTCCTAATAAAGAAGCTATTGAATATTTAATCAAAAAAGATGTCTTAGGTTATGGATGTGAAACTATAAATACAGATGCTGGACTAAGTTTTACTTGGGAGTTTCAATTACCTTGTCATAACTTAATGCAAGGTGCTGGTAAATATGGTTTGCAATGCCTTAGAAATCTTGACAAACTTCCAGCTAAAGGCAGTGTTATTATAGCAAGTCCTTTAAAAATTGAAGATGGTTCAGGTAGTCCGCTTCGTGTAATTGCCTTAGTAGAAAATACTAATAAAGGTTAAGACATGGCAGAAAAGTCTTTTAAAAAAGAGGTTGAAGCTTTACGTATAGAAGCTGGTAAAACTTTTCATGGAGAAGGAATACTAGCTGTAACTAAAGCTTTATTAGAATCAGGTGTTTCTTATATTGGAGGATATCAAGGTTCTCCAATATCACATTTAATGGATGTTTTCTCAGATGCAAAACCTCTTTTAGATGAACTTAACATATATTTTGAAGAAAGTGCTTCAGAAGCAACTGCTGCTGCTATGTTAAGTGCTTCTGTTATGTTTCCTGTGCGTGGTGCAGTTACTTGGAAATCTACAGTTGGAACAAATGTAGCTTCTGATGCTTTATCAAATCTTGCATCAGGAGGCGTTTTAGGTGGAGCTTTAATTATTGTTGGAGAAGATTATGGTGAAGGTTCATCAATTATGCAAGAGAGAACTCATGCCTTTGCTATGAAATCTCAAATCTGGCTATTTGACCCAAGACCAAATCTTCCTTCAATAGTTGCAGGGGCAAAAAAAGCTTTTGAATTATCAGAAGCTAGTAGTACGCCTGTAATTTTCCAAATGAGAGTTCGTTCATGTCATTTACATGGGGAATTTATTACAGCAGAAAATCAAAAACCAAAAATGACCATGCAAGATTGTTTAAACAACCCTAAAAGAGATTTAAATAGAATTGTTTTACCTCCTGCTTCATTTGTACATGAAAAAGAAAAAGAAGAAAAACGTTTACCTGCTGCTATTAAATTTATTAAAGAAGAAAAAATAAATGAATTTTTTAAATCTTCACAAAATAGTGAAAAGGTAGGAATTATTGTACAAGGTGGTTTATATAACAATTTAAATAGAGCTTTATTGTTAAATGATTTAAGTGATAACTTTGGTGAAACAAAGATAGATACTTATGTTCTTAATATTACATATCCTTTAATTAATGATGAAATAGTTGAATTTTGTAAAACAAAAGAACATGTGTTAATTATTGAAGAAGGTCAACCTAATTATATTGAACAAAATATTAGTTTAATACTTGCCAAAAATGATATTAGAACAAAGATGTATGGGAAAGACATTTTACCATATTCAGGGGAATACAGTACACAAATAATAGAAAAAGGACTTAAGAAATTCTTAGATAAAAGTTCTTTCACTCAAATAAAAACACTAAGTAATTTTACAGTTGCTCCTTTACAAACAGCTCCTTTAAGCTTAAATAATGTTCCTGCAAGACCAGCTGGATTTTGTATAGGATGTCCAGAAAGACCAATTTTTGCAGCCCTTAAACTAGTACAAGGAAGAATAGGAGAGCATTATATTAGTTCTGATATTGGATGTAACCTTTTCTCAATTTTACCTCCTTTTAATATTGGAGCTACAACTATGGGATATGGACTATCTTCTGCATCAAGTGCTGCTTTTAGTAAAACTGGAACAGGCAAAAACGATAAAAGAGCTATATCAATTATGGGAGATGGTGGTTTTTGGCACAATGGCTTAACAACTGGGATTACAAATGCCGTATATAACAAATCTGATTCAGTTATTGTAATTATAGATAATTATTATGCTGCTGCAACTGGTGGACAAGATTTACCTTCTTCAAGAGTATTTAATCCTTTTAGAAAAACGAATAATTCAATTGAGAAAGCTGTTAAAGCAGTTGGCGTTAAATGGATAAGAACTACAGATGATACATATGATGTTAGCAAATTAGTAAAAATTTTCAATGAAGCTTTGACTACAGAAGAAAAAGGACCAAAGATTATTATTGCTAGTAGTGAATGTATGCTTAATAAGCAACGTCGTGAAAAGCCTATTGTGAAAGAACAGATAAAACAAAAAGTAAGAGTTCTACAAGAAAAATTTGGAGTAGATTCTGAAATTTGTACAGGTGATCATGAATGTATTAGACTTTCAGGTTGCCCTTCTCTTACTTTAACTTATAGTGATAATTTTTTAAGAGATGATCCAATTGCAAAAATTGATAATGATTGTGTTGCTTGTGGAAATTGTGGAGAAGTTGCAGAAGAAGCAATTTTATGTCCTTCTTTTTACAAAGCTCAAATTATAAAAAACCCTAACTTCTTTGATAGGTTTTTTCATAGTTTTAGTAATTCAATAAAAAATTACTTATTAAATAAAAAAGAAAAAAAGGTTTACGCATGAAAAAAGTAGAACCTATAAAAATAGCACTTCTTGCAGTAGGTGGAGATGGTGGTTCAGTTTTTACTTCTTGGTGTGTTAATCTAGCTAAAAACTGTGGTTATTTTGCATCTAGTACATCAATAGCAGGGGTTGCACAAAGAACTGGTTCTACATTATATTATTTAGAACTACTTCCACAAATTGAAATTAAAAAAAGAGATAAGACTCCTGTTTTATCACAAATGCCAGTGCCAGGATATGTTGATATTGTTATAGCAACGGAGATAGTTGAAATTGGACGGGCACTTAATAGAGGTTTGATTAGTGAAAATACTACGGTAGTTTTCTCTTCTCATAGAAATTTAGCAATTTCTGAAAAGTCATCAAGTGCAGATGAAATAATTGATGCAAAAACAATTATTGAAGAAGTAGAGAAACATACAAAAAGCAAAATTATATATGCAAATTTTAAGAAAATTGCAAAAAAGAATGGAAGCGTAATTTCATCATCATTATTAGGAGCACTTAGTGCTAGCCAAGCACTTCCTTTTTCAAAAGAAAATTTTGAAAAAGTTATTATTGATGACAAAATTGGAGTAGAAAATTCTATTAGATCTTTTAGAGAAGCTTACGATGAGGTAAAAAATGAAAATAAAAGTGAAGAAATAGATACGGGCTTAGAAAAAGCAAAATTAAAAACAATTAATAAGAATTCAACTAATAAAGAAGTGCAAAAATTTGTAAAAAGAATAGAGCATTATGACAAGAGTTTACATGATATTGCGTATTTAGGAGTTATGCATACGAGTAATTGGCATGACCATAAATGGGGTAATTATTATTTAGATGAGTTAGAAAAAATTATAAAACTAGACAAAAAAGAGAAGAATTTTTCTCTTAGTTATAACTATGCTAAATATTTAAGCACTGCTTTGAGTTATGATGATTTAATTTTTGTTTCTTCTATTAAAACTAGTAAAAAAAGGTTAAAAGAAGTAAGAGAACAAGTTGAAGCTAAAGAGAATGAGTTAGTTGAAGTTTTAGATTTTTTACATCCTGGGTTCGAAGAATTTTGTGGTTTTATGCCAAAAGGATTAGGATCTAAAATAAGTAAAAGCAACAAATTTAAAAACTTTTTTACAAAATATTTAGATAGAGATAGAAGAATGAAAAGTACAAACTTATTTAACTTTTTAATTCTATATTTTGTTGGAACTCTTAAAAACTGGAGATTAAAAAGTTTTAGACATTTTGAAGAGATGGAAAATGTTGATTTTTGGAATAAAAAAATTAAAAAACTTTTAGAGACTAATTATGAGCTAGCTGTTTTAGTAGTACAAAGTTATAGAGTAAAAAAAGGTTATGGAGATACTTTTCATAGATCTCAATCAAAATTTAAAATCTTACTTGATTTAGCGGATGAAATAAAAAATGATTTAAATGCTGTACCTATTTTTCAAGAAGCATATGAAATAGCTTTGAAGAATCCCGAAGTTAGCGCGCTTAAAAGAGAAATTCAATATATCATAAAAAATAAAAAGGAATTATAATGGAAGATTTACAAAAATTTAAAGTTGCGTCAGTTCAAGATGCACCAGTTTTTTTAGACAAAGCTGCTACAACAAAAAAAGCCTGTGGATTAATTGAAAAAGCTGCTTCAAATGGTGCAAATCTTGTTGCCTTTCCAGAAGTTTTTTTAGCTGGTTATCCATATTGGAATTGGATTATGACTCCTGTTCAAGGAAGTGCTTGGTTTGAAAAATTATACAAAGCTTCCGTAGATGTTCCAGGGCCTGAAGTTACTGCTTTATGTCAAGCAGCAAAAGAAAACAATATTTTTGTTGTTATGGGAATAAATGAAAGAGATGAACACTCAATTGGAACAATATATAACACTTTATTAGTAATTGATAATGAAGGTAACCTTATAGGTAAACATAGAAAATTAGTTCCAACTTGGGCTGAAAAACTAACTTGGACGGGAGGTAATGGCTCAAGTCTAAATGTTTATAAAACCAAAACTATTGGAAATCTAGGAGTTTTAGCTTGTGGAGAAAACACTAACACTTTAGCTAGATTTGCACTTTTAGCTCAAGGAGAAAATCTTCATATTGCAAATTATATTTCACTTCCTGTAGCCCCGGAAGGTTACGATATGGCTGAAGCTATAAAAATCCGATCAATGGCTCATTCTTTTGAAGGGAAAGTTTTCACAATTGTATCTTGTTCAACTATAAGTGAAGAAATCATTGAAATTATGGGGGAGGAAATACCAAATGCAAAAGAGTTGTTAACAAGAAAAAACAGTGCTTATAGTGGAATAATTGGGCCTGATGGTAGAGAGGTTTCTAAACCTTTGATTGATGAAGTTGGTATTGTTTATGCAGAAGTTGATTTAAATAAATGTATTCAAGCAAAACAAATGCACGATATTTTAGGTCATTATAATCGTTTTGATGTTTTTAATTTAACTCTTGATAAAAGAGATAAAAGTCCTTTAGAGATTATTCAAAATACTCCTAAAGCAAAAGACGATAACGATAGTGACGAAATAGTTCAAGAACAAATTTAAAATCAAATTAAAAAAGGAGAAGAAAATGGAAAAGAAAGCTGAAGATAATTTTGAAGACCAATATGGTAGAGCTGGGGTTAGGGATACTCCACAATTATTAGAATATTACTCAAAACTAAAAGCCTTAAATACAGATGCTTTATGGACTATTGCAAATGCTATTGAGCCTTGGGAACCAAAACCAACTTCAATTCCTATGCTTTGGAAATATAAAGATTTAAGAGAATTAGTTATTCAATCGGCTGATTTAGTAAAACCTGAGGAAGCAGGAAGAAGAGTTGTTTATTTTGCAAATAAAGGAAGAACTGAAACAGGGGCTTGTGTAGGTTGGCTTTATTCAGGTTTACAAACAATGAGACCAGGTGAATTTACTCCTGCTCATAGACATATGGCTTCTGCTTTACGTTTTATTATGGAAGGTAAAGGTGCTTACACTGTTGTTAATGGTCATAAAATTGACTTAAATGCAAGGGATTTTGTTATTACTCCAAATGATTGTTGGCATGACCATGGGGTTTATGAAGATGGGGAACAATGTATTTGGCAAGATGGTTTAGATATTCCATTAATGAATACACTTGATTGTAACTTTTATGATGTTTATCCAAAACCAGCACAAAGTGCAAAATATCCTCTTAATGATATGCCTTTGTCTCATGCAGGTAGTGGAGTTTTACCAGATAAATTAAATTGGGAAAATGACTATTCTCCTATTATGAGATTTAGTTTTGAGAATACATATAATGCATTAAAAGATTTAGACAAAGTTTCTAAAGGTGATAAATATGGTGGTCATACGGTTAGATATATAAACCCTACAAATGGTGGACATGTAATGCCTACGATGGGTGGCTATATGCAAATGTTAAGAAACTCTGAAAGTACTACAAGTTATAGAAGAACAGGAAGTTATGTTTTTCAAGTAGCTAAAGGAAAAGGTTATTCAATTATAGGCGGAAAACGTTTTGATTGGGAAGAAAAAGATGTTTTTGTAATTCCATCTTGGACATTCTTTACACATCATAATCTTGATGATAATGATGATGCCTGTCTTTTCTGTTTTAATGATTTACCTGTAATGGAAAAACTTGGTTTGTATTTTGAAGAGAGTTATGCTGAATATGAAGAAGCATTAAAAAAAGGTTATAAGTCAAGCTACCAAGGTAGAGACTAAAAAATAAAATTTAAATAAAAATAAAGGATAATAATTATGAAATTAGTAACATTTTCGAGAAATAATATGGATTTAAGAGTTGGAGCTATAGTAGAAGATACAATAGTTGATTTAGCAGTTTTAGCACAAAGAAATGGCGAGTATTTACCAAGTACGATGCTTGAGTTTATTGAACAATCTCCAACTTCATTAGAAGTTGCAAATAACTTAGTTTCTAAAGGTAACTTTGGTTCAGGTGTTGCGTTTTTTAAAGAGAATGTAAAAATTCATGCTCCTATTCCAAAACCAAAAAAGAATATTTTTGGAATTGGGCTAAATTATCATAAACATATTGCAGAATCTGCAAAAAGTTTAGATACAAAAGATGAAGTTCCAAGTGAAATTGTAATTTTTTCTAAGCCACCTAGTACAGTTTGTGGTTATGGTGATGCTATTGAGCATAATAGTAATATTACACAAAAATTAGATTGGGAAGTTGAGCTTGGTGTGATTATTGGAAAAGCTGGTAAAAAAGTAGATAAAAAAGATGCTTATAAACATATTTTTGGATACACAGTTATTATTGATGTAAGTGCACGTGATTGTAGAAGAAGTGGACAATGGATTGTATCAAAAGGACAAGATACTTTTGCACCAATGGGACCTTGTATTGTTACTGCTGATGAGATTGAAGATCCACATAATTTAAATTTATGGTTAACTAAAAATGGAGAAATGAAGCAAGAAGACAATACAAAAAATATGGTTTTTAAAATTGATGAAATTATTTCTGATTTAAGTACTGTAATGAGTTTAGATGCTGGGGATATTATTGCAAGTGGAACTCCTTCAGGTGTTGGTGCTGGAATGGATCCTCAAGAATGGATGTGGCCAGGTGATGTGATTGAAGCTGGAGTTGAAAATGTTGGTAGATTATATAACCCAGTTGTAGATGTTACAAACAAAAAAAATATCTTAGAAGACTAGGCTTTATTATGAAAAAGAGAACTTACAGAATAGGACAGATTGTACCTAGTTCTAATACAACAATGGAGACTGAAATTCCAGCTATGCTTTTAAAAAGACAGGAAACACAGCCTGAAAAATTCACTTTCCATTCAAGTAGAATGAGAATGAAACATGTAACAAAAGAAGAGTTACAAAAAATGGATTGTGACTCTGGACGTTGTGCTTTAGAATTAAGTGATGCAAGAGTTGATGTAATGGGTTATGCTTGTTTAGTAGCAATCATGAGTATGGGGAATTCATATCATAGAGTATCTGAAAAAAATCTTCATGCTCTTACAGTTGAAAATGGCTATCCAACACCCATTGTTTCAAGTGCTGGAGCTTTAGTTCAAGGGCTTAAAGCAATGGGGGCAAAAAAAGTATCAATTTTAACTCCATATATGAAACCTTTAACACAATTAGTAGTTGATTATATAGAAAATGAAGGTATTACAGTACATGATTCACACTCATTAGAGATAAGTGATAATTTAGAAGTTGGGGCACAAGATTCTTTGGCCCCTTCAAAATTATATAAAAATCTAGATACAACAGGAGTTGATTGTGTAGTTTTATCAGCTTGTGTACAAATGCCATCTTTAGAATCAGTTCAAATAGTAGAAGATGAATTAGGTATTCCAGTTATAACAGCTGCGGTTGCAACAACATATAGAATGTTAAAAGAGTTAAACTTAGATACAAAGATACCTGGTTTTGGCGAATTATTAAGTGGTAAATACTAAGAAATATCAAGTAAAGATTAAGGAACTAAGATGAAAAGAATTGTTTGTATGGGCGGAGGACCTGCTGGACTTTATTATGGATTGTTACACAAAAAGAATAATCCAGAAGATGAAGTTACTATTATAGATAGAAATTTACCAAATAGTACTTTTGGATGGGGAGTAGTATTTTCAGATGTTACAATGCAAAATCTATATAAAGTGGATGAGAAATCAGCACAAATTATTAATGACGCATTAAATCATTGGGAAGATATTGAATGTTTTTTCCAAGGAGAGAAACATCGTTCAACAGGACATGGTTTTATTGGTATTGGAAGATTAAAACTTTTAAATATTTTACAAGAAAGAGCGGCAGAACTTGGCGTTACACTTGTTTATGATAAAAAATTCACAAATGATGAAGATATTGTAAAAGAATACAATCCTGACTTAATTATAGCAGCTGATGGACTTAATAGTATTGTAAGAGAAAAATATGAAGATGATTTTGATGTAGATATTGATATGCGAAGCTGTAGATTTACTTGGTTAGGGACGCATAAACTTTTTGATGCATTTACTTTTATTTTTGAAAAGACTAAATTTGGTTGGATGAGTGTTCACGCTTATAAGTTTGATGAGAATACTTCTACTTTTATTGTTGAGATGAAAGAAGAGGACTGGTATAAAGCAGGACTTGATAAAATGAGTCAAGAAGAAGCAATTGCATTTTGTGAAGATGTTTTTAAAGACTATCTAGACAGTAATAAATTAATGACTAATGCCAAACATTTAAGAGGTTCAGCAAATTGGATTAAATTTCCACGAATAATCTGTAATAAATGGAATACATATAAACAATATGGAGATAAAAAAATACCATTAGTTTTAATGGGTGATTCATCCCATACAGCACACTTTTCAATAGGTTCAGGTACAAAACTAGCTCTAGAAGATGCTATTTGTTTTGATAGATTATATGCTGAATGCGAAG
>Ga0193955_1000351_pt1 | contig 27324 bp, 23 predicted proteins | sample BB_6_MG_FD_140343 | JGI IMG/M metagenome (GOLD analysis project Ga0193955, IMG submission 140343) | Microbial mat bacterial communities from the Broadkill River, Lewes, Delaware, United States - BB_6_MG | ecosystem: Environmental > Aquatic > Freshwater > River > Microbial mats | place: USA... | reverse complement strand
TGATTTTGTTGTAAAAGCAAAATGTGATGAAAATTCTAAAATTCTAATGAGTAAAACTACTTTTGCTATGTATGAAATATATGGAAAACAAACGGGTGCTACAATTTTAAAAACAAAAGATGATGAGCATAATTTGGCACAATTTGAAGATATGTATAAAGAAAATGGTGCGGATATTATTTTCTTATGTTTGCCAAATAATCCTTTGGGTGAAGGTTTAGATAGCGAAGATGTTTATAAGTTTTTAGAAAAAGTTGATAAAGATACTTTAGTTGTTGTTGATGGCGCTTATCAAGAATATGCTGCAATTAAAGATCCAAAAAAGAAAATAAATCCAAATGATTTAATAAGTAAATTCCCTAATACAATATATTTAGGAACTTTTTCAAAAGCCTATGCCTTAGGTGGTATGAGAGTTGGTTATGGAATTGCAGATGAAAGTATTATTAAAACTTTATACAAAATAAGACCTCCTTTTAATATTACAACTTTATCACTAGCAGCAGGAATTGAAGCTTTAAAAGATGAAGAATTTGTAAGCTCATGTATCTTAAAAAACTTTGAAGAGATGAAACGATATGAAGAATATGCAGTAAAAAAAGGTTTCTCTTATATTGATTCTTATACAAACTTTATTACATTGAAACTTGAAAATAAATTTATATCAAAAGATGTAGCGCAAGAGCTTCTTAAAAAAGGAGTAATTGTAAGAGATTTAACTGGATATGGAGTAAATGCTATACGAATTACAATTGGAACACATGAGCAAAATACGAAAGTTTTTGAAGTATTAAATTTTGTATTGGAAAACTTGAAAAAAGAAGAGAACTAAAAAATAATATGGAAATTAAAAGCAAAAATTTAAAAGAATTAGAAGAAGTCTGTTCTGATATTAGAGCTAGAATTATTGATGTAGTTTCAAAAAAGGGAGGACATTTTTCCTCAACACTTGGTGCTGTTGAACTAACAGTTGCTATGCACAAAGTATTTGATGTGGAAAAAGACCCTTTTATTTATGATGTATCTCATCAATGTTATCCCCATAAACTAATAAATGGAAGATGGGATGAATTTGAAACCATACGACAATTTGATGGATTAAGTGGCTTTACTAAACCAAAAGAATCAGATGCAGATTATTTTGTAGCAGGCCATAGCTCAACATCTATTTCCTTAGCTGTAGGAGCTGCAAAAAGCATTAAACTAAAAAAAGAGGATAGAATCCCTGTTGTAATGATTGGTGATGGTTCTATGTCTGCTGGAATGGTTTATGAAGCATTAAACGAATTAGGTGATTTAAAACTTCCTGTTGTAATAGTTTTAAATGATAATGAAATGTCTATTGCAAAACCAATTGGAGCTATTTCAAAATATTTATCAAAAATCCTTGCAGGGAAATTTTACCAAAATTTTAGAGATAGAGTTGACAGAAATATAATTCAAAAACTTCCAGAAGGTGCAATTTATATTGCAAAAAAAATGGAAGAGAGTATGAAGTTAATTACTCCAGGAATTTTATTTGAAGAGATGGGAATTGATTATATAGGACCTATTGATGGACATGATTTAGAAGAAATAATAGAAACTTTAAATCTTGCAAAGAATATTAAAAAACCTGTAATTGTACATGCTCATACTACAAAGGGAAAGGGTTATCCTATTGCTGAAGGTCAACATGAACATTGGCATGGAGTAGGACCTTTTGATGTGGATAGCGGCAAATTTGTAAAAAAAGCAACAGCTAAGTCTGCTACTGCAGTTTTTGCTGATGCTTTATGCGAATTAGCTAGAAAACATGAAAATATTGTAGGTGTAACTGCTGCGATGCCAAGTGGAACAGGAATTGATAAATTAATAAAAGAATTCCCAACAAGGTTTTGGGATGTAGCAATTGCAGAACAACATGCTGTAACTTCAATGGCAGCAATGGCAAAAGAGGGTTTCAAACCTTTTATTACTATTTATTCAACATTTTTGCAAAGAGGATTTGATCAAATTATTCATGATGTATGTTTAATGAATCTTCCTGTTGTTTTTGCAATCGATAGAGCAGGAATTGTTGGAAATGATGGTGAAACACATCAAGGAGCTTTTGATATCTCTTATTTAAGATTTATTCCAAATATGATTTTATGTGCTCCACGGGATGATAAATCTCTTGCCTATGTTTTAGATTTTGCCTATGAAGCAACAAGTCCTTGTGCTATTAGATATCCAAGAGGAGCTTTTAGCGAAAGTGAACTTGAATCGAGTGAATTTGAGGCAAATAAATTTGAATTAGGTAAAGCTCAATTATTAAAAGAAGGTACTTCAAAAAAACTACTTATTGGATATGGAGCTGGAGTTAATAGGGCAATACAAACAGAAAAACTTCATAAAGATGATATGGCAATTTTAGATTTAAGATTTGTAAAACCACTTGATGAAAAACTTTTAAGTGAATTATCAAAAAAATATGATGAATGGTATGTATTCTCTGATTCACAAAAACAAGGTGGAGTAGGAAGTGCAATATTGGAATTTTTAAATAAAGAGAAAATTCATATAAATCTTAACTCTTTTGAATATGAGGATGATTTTATTCAACATGGAGATACAAAAAAAGTAGAAGAAAATCTTGGAATTTTGCCTTTTCAACTAGTTGAAAAAATCAACTAGTTATTAAGTAGGCGTTAATATTAGTCTAGGCTAATATTAATACCCTAGTATTTCTTTTACTCTTTGCTGATGTTTTTGTTTATTTGTTAACTTTTTTTCTTTTTTATCTGATTTAAATTTATTTCCAAAAATTTCTGATTCTTTTTCTTCTTCTTCAGCAGTATCTTTATATTTATCATCATATACTGAGAAATTGTCTTTGTATTTTGAAGTATCTAAAATTCTCTTTTTCATTCTAGAAAAAGGTTCACTTTGATTGTTTGTTGCTGGGTCAACCACTTCAGGAGTAAGAAAGAAAACTAATTCACTTTTCCCTTCTTTAAAGGCTTCACTACTAAAAAGTTTACCAAGAATTGGAATATCACCTAAAAATGGTATTTTTTCAACATCATATGAATTCTTATCACTTAATAATCCTCCTAATACAATAGTTGAACCATTTCTAGCTAAGACATTTGTTGTAACTTCATTTTCAAGAAAACTTGGTATATCATCAACGGTGTTAAGAAAATCAATTTTTGTATTACTTGTAGTGATTTCTAAATCTACATAATTATTTCTCATGACATTTTTTGCTTTTATATTTAATTGTAAACCATATTTTATTTTCTCCACATCTGTAGAAGGAACTCCTTCTGCTGTTGTAGTTTGTGTTTTTAGTCTAATTGTTCCTCCTGCGTGAAAACTTGCATCTTTGTTTTCTAAGGTAATTAATGTTGTTTCGTCTAAAACATTTGCAACTCCTTCAGAAGCTAAATATTTTAACACTAATGCAGTATTAAAATATTTTCCTAAGTAATTTGCTGCACCACTAAGGCCACCTGTTAGACTTACAGCACTTGTCATAATTGCATCTACAGCATCATCGAGTTCAATAATTCTTTGGTTATTTACTGAACCAAATTTATCATTAGATAGAGCACTATTATAAAACAAGCCATCATCAGTAACTGATTGATAATAATTTTTGCTTGAAAGCGTCCAATTATTTTTAATATCTATTCCATCATCATTAGATATTTCAACTACATATAGCTTTACTCGAATCATTTTTGAAGGAGTAGAAGTTTCAATAATATCAACTAGTTTTTCATCAATTTCAATACCAGATTTTTTAAAAATATCAATAACTAATTCTTTCTCTTTATAATCTTTTACAAAGCCTTTTAAAATAATTGTATCGTTTGCTTGTTCAATAATTAAATCTGGATATGTGGATTTTACAATATTAATAATAGTATCAAGGTTTTGCATAATACTAAAGTTAATTTGAATTGATTTGCCACTTTCTAAAGTAACAATAGCACTTTCGCTTCCAATATTTTTACCAAGAACTTTAAGTAACATCAATGGTTTAAGTTCATTTTCAATGAACTCAGCACGAATATTCTCACTATTAGTTAATTGAATGTTTTTTATTCTTTCATTAAAATGTAGGGTACGGTAGTTATTTAGAGGAAGGTATATAGTCTTATTTTCAAAATCTTTTTGATAGATTACTTTATCATTTATTTCATATGCAAAACCTATTGTATATGATAATAAGAAAATAAAAAATATGTTTAAAATTTTTGGCATCTTTTTCTCCTAGTTAGATAAAGTTACAGTTAATTTACATGAAACAGTTTCTGAATTTACTTCATTGAAAACCACTCTTTTACTTGTGATTTTACCAGTATAGAATTTTATTGAATTATTGCTTGTCTCTGTTATAAATATCACTTGAAATGTTGGTGGAGTATCAGTTGTTGAATTACAAACGAGATTACTTGATTTTATATTTCCAATTGTACCTATTCTTATATCATTTAACTCTGTTATCATGTCTGTTCCTGTACCTTGTATTGCAATTCTACTTGCCCCATAATCACTTAATGCATCCATATTATCTTTAACTCGAATAATGGTTGCGTAATCAATAACAAAAAAGAGTAAAGTAACAAAACCAATAAACATAACCATCCATAATAGTATATTTTCTATGTAAGCAGGTCTCATTTTTTTATTTTTACTGTTGTTCATTAGTTTTCACTTTATTTTAATTTTTTATATTCATCATAACTAATTTGCATCACATCTTCACTATTAACATAGCTTCCATCACAGATAACATACCAATTTGTATTTATTTTTGATGCGCTTATATATGACAAGACATAGTTTTTGTATACTGTTTTATGAATTTTTGCTCTTTTTGAAGGATTTTTCCTTAATAATGTTCTATTTGAAACTACGATTAGTAAATTTTTTGTATTAGAACACTCTTTATTAAAGCTTGATGTAATTTTTGCTTTCTTTATCTCATTTAATTTTTTATCATTTGCATAAGAAATTGTTGCAGTTTTTGTGCTAACAGAAGTTTCAGGTCTATACCATTTTACAGGATAAGATCTTGGTTTATATACTTTTTTCACTAGTTTTTTTGGCTTTGAATCTTTAAATAATTCTTTAATTTTTTTCTTTTCTTGTTTTTCATTTTCTTTTGTATCTTCTTCAATTTTAGATTTAACCATCCAAAGTTGTTTACCTTTATTATAATTATTAATTAAAGATAGAAGTACTTCTTGTTTTACATCTAATACAATTTCATCTGCTTTAAAATCTATTATCTCTTCTACTTGCTTTTTATTAACAAGCCTATTGATTTTTTTCTTTTCAATACTTTTACTTGTCTCATATCCATCTCTTAAAAATCCTACTACTCTGATATTTTTTGCAATATATTGAACAACGAAATTATTTTTATCCTCATTTTTTGGATAAACGGAAATTATTTTTATAATGTCATCAGGTTTTAATGAAAAATTTGGATTTTGGAAAAGGTCTAGAGCCATATTATAGCTGTTGTATTTATATTCCAAAGTTTTTTCTACAATTTTTTCTACAATTTTAGGAGCTAATTTTTCTTTTAAAAAAACTTCATTTTTATATATAGCTTCTTTTGCATATTTATTTAGAATTTCATTTTTTAAAAGAGGGTTTGTTAATACATATTGTCTTGCAATAGTTGTTTGTTTGATGTGCTCTTTTGTAATTTTAGTATCTTTTTTAATATCTTTATTAGCAATAAAAATCGTAACTAATTGACTTTTCTTTGCAAGTACCTCTTGGTTTTGATTATAAAAATAGACAGAAACAGCTACTGCTGATAATAACATTGAGAGGAGTATCAATATCATTGCTAATTGTTTATTAAATTTCATTGTTTTCCTTTATTTTTACATTCCAAATTCTAAACTCCCTGACATCATTGGGAATACTATAAAAGCTCCTAATGCGGGCAATACAAAAATAAAAATTATCAGCATTAAATACATATTTAATGTATTAACTTTACCTTTTATCTTATAAAACTTTTCTTGTCTCATTTCATCAGATTGTGTTGAAAAAATATTTTTAACTCCAATACCTGCTTCTTCACTAAGTATTAAAAAATCTACAATTTTTCCAACATCATCAGAGTCAACTCTTTTCTTCAAATTTTCGTATGCTTTTTTAGTAGAGTAATTTGTCATTTCATATTCTAAAATAGCAATTTCTTTTAGTAATTCTTCATTTAAAATTCCATTTGCTCTGGTTGAAACGGTAAAAAAGGCATTTTTCAAGCCTCCTCCTGCTTCTAGTATTACATTAATTAAATCTAAAAAAGTACCTAAATCGGCATTTATTTTTTCAACACGTTCTGTTTTTGAAATATATATGTATAATTTGCCACCAAAGATTATCAATAAAATACCAACTACTATTCCAATAATTCCTATATTAGGGCTAAATAAAGTTGGGAAGGCAACAGCAACTATTATTCCAATTAAGGCAACAACTAATTTGCCTTCATTGTATTCTTTTTTAGTAAGTCCTGCTTGAATTAATTTAAAATAAAGATCGTTTGAATTATCTTCATCATTCTTTTTCATTTCTTTTTGTTGGTCTATAATTGCAAGGGGATCCAATTTTGAAAGCATAACAATTTGTTTTTTTTGATTTTTAGAATCATAAAAATACCATACAATGATTACAATAATTACAATAAAAATTGGAGAGAAATATAATAAGTTCATTGTTATGCTTTTACTTTTGTTAATAAATTATTTATAAAAAGTCCAAAAGATACCCATGCAGCTATAAAAAACATTTGAATTTGACCTTCACTGGTTCCAAAGAAATGTTCATCAAGTACTCCATTAAGTGAGCTATCCATCATTTTATAAATGAATAGCACTAAGGCTATAATCATATAACTTCCTACTTGTACTTCTTTTGTAGAAGCTGTTATTTCTTGTTTAATTTCACCTTGGTCATGAAGTGTTTTTCTAAGTTTATCTAGAGTATTTGAAAATTTTCCACCTGATTGTCTACCTATTGAGATTGTTAAGTAAAAAATTCTAAGCTCTTTTGATTCAACTAATTTGAACATTTTTTGAAAGGCTTTATCTTCACCTATAATATCTTTTTCAATCAAATAAATATTAAAAGTATCTTTAGTAAATTTTGACTTTGAGGTAATAACAGATTTTTGTAAGGCTTGTTCAAAACCTACACCACTTTTCATCATACTTGTAACTTTATCAATGATAACTTTTAGAGCAAAATTAAACTCTTCTTGTCTATTATCAATAAGTTTTTTTAATACAAGTAAGGGGAAGAATGAAAATATCATCCAACTTATGATAAATACCATAGGATTAGGAATTGCAAAGTTAATAAATGAGGCACTTATAAAACCAAAAGCTATTGAAATTAATATAAAAGCTATTTCTGAATATGCAGTTTGGTATCCTGCATAAGACAATTTTTTACCTAACCAATTTCTTTCTTTTTTTGAAAAACTATTTCTTTTTTTATTTTCATCTAAAATTTCATTTTTATCTTTTGATAATTCATTAATAATCCTATGTTGGCGATTATAATTTAGAGAAAAGTTATATAACATTACAGCTAAGAGTATGAATAAAATAGGTATTATAATAACTAAAACTATGAAATAATTATTCATTCTTATTAATCTCTTTCTATTTTTTGAAAATGTGGCCATTTATGAAATATTTGTGGGTCTTGATGTAAAAATATATCTATAAATTCATCTTGCCAGCCACACATTTTATTAGGTAAATCTTTTTCCAATTCATCAATTAACATTGATTTTGGCATTTCAAATTCTTTATTAAAGATAGTAGTATCTATATCTACTCCAAACATATTCATTTGAGTGATAGTTCTACTCGGAGTTGAAATTACTTCAAACTTTCCTTTTGTTTTTGTCATATCACTTGTATCTCTTTTAAATTCAAAAATATTATTTAAAGAGATTACTGAGTTATCTTCAATTCTTCTTTCAACTTCTGAAATTGTGATTAATTTTCTAGTACCATCAGGAAAACGCACAAGTTGAATGATAATATCAACAGCAGAAACAATTTGTGCTCTAATAAAGTTGATATTTGCACTAGGACGTGCTTCTAGATACATGTTCTCAATTCTTACTAAAGCCTCTTTTGTATTATCAGCATGCACCGTTGTCATAGAACCAGGATGTCCTGTATTCATGGCATTTAACATTACTACAATCTCTTGCCCTCTACACTCACCAACAATTATTCTTCTTGGGCTAGATCGTAGTGCAGATCTTAGTAAATATTCTAAAGGAATAGCTCCTTTTCCTTCTTCATTTGCCATTCTAGCTTCATAAGATCTAATTGAATGACAAGGCATTTGAGGTTGCATCTCTTTTGTATCTTCAATAACCATAAGCTGCTCATTATCATCAATAAATCTGGTCATTGCATTTAAAAATGTTGTTTTACCACTTGAGGTACCACCTGAGACAACAAGATTACATTTTCCTTTGGCCACTTTTAATAAGAAATAAGCCATTTTATAGTCCATTTGTCCTGAATCAATCAAGAATTCAAGTAAAAGAGGTAAATCATTAAATTTTCTTATTGTAATACAACTACCTTCATTGGCAGCAATAGGAGGTATTTGTACTTCAACTCTAGAACCATCTTTTAATTTACTTGATATAATTGGATGAGCTTCATCAATTTTTCTATTATTTTCAGCAAGCATTTTATCAATTACTTTTCGTAATTCATCTTCGCTTCTAAAAGTAAAAGGAGTTTGTACTGTTTTTCCATTGTAAATAATATCCACATAATCTTTTGTATTTACAATTACATCATTTAATCCATCTTTTGCAATATCAAATAATGCAGTAATAGGGCCATATCCTATAACATTATTAATAATGAACTCTTTTATATCCTCTAAAATATCTTTTGATAAGAGGGCGGTTTGCTTAAAAGAGAGAATGAATTCAGGTAAAACTTCTTCTAGTGATTCTCTAGTTATTTTTTTGTCAGATTTAAGATTTAGCATAAAAGAATCATTTATATCATAAGCTATTTCAAGTAATTTTTGATCTAAATATATTTTAGGAAATTCTAATCCTGTTTCTTTAGATTTTCTTTTTACTTTTTCAATTTTTTCTTTTGTTATCTTTTCTATAAGAATATTTTTATTTTCTTCTTCCTCTTCATTATAATCAAAAGATTGTTTTTTTATCTCTTTTTTTTGTTCTTCTTCAGAAATTAGAGCTCTTAAACTTTTCAATTTTCTTCCTTATTTAAAAAAGAAAACATACTTTTTTTCTTAACTTTCAATTTTGATTTTTCTCTTTCTATAAACTCTTTTTCCAATAATATTTCTCTAATCGTTTTTACAAATATTGAATCTTTTGAAACATCTGATGCAAGTTCGCAGTAATTCCAACATTTGCCAAGAGTATGATAATCATTTGGAATTTTTAAATATTTTAGTTTGTCTTCTTTTGAACTTGTATTCATAATTGAATCTAAATCAGAAGATGAAATTTCATTTAAAGAGTTCACTCTATTTACTATAAAAGTAACCTTATCTTTTAATCCAGCTCTTTTCATTAAAGAGTAAAAAGTCTTTAGCTTTGAGACATGAGGAAGAGTCATTTCTGTTAATACCCAGATTTCATTTACTAAATCATAAATAGTACTTTTCATACTTGAAGCGTCTGCTTTCCCTGTGTCTATAATAATATAATTGAAGCTTTCACTTGCTTTTAATAAGTAATCTAATAATTTTTCAATAAAATTATCTTTTTCAATTAAATCTTTATCAATATGTTTTTGAATACCATTTATAGAATAAAAATTTTCTCTAACTTTTACTAAGCCTATTTCGAGATTCTTTTCAATATTAAAATCTCCAAAGTTTACTAAATCAATTATTGTATAATTTGGAATAGGATTTTGTGATAAAAAAAGATTACTAATAGCTTTAGTTGTGGATAAGTCAACATAAAGAACATTTTTATTAGGATTGTTTTTTGCAATTAAATCTGCTGTATTCAAAGAAACAGTAGTAACTCCAATCCCACCTGAAACTCCTGTGATTGATATTATTTTATTATCATATTTGTTTTTATTAATTAATTTATGTTTTGTTTCTAAAATAATATTTTTTATATTTTCAGGAGAAAATTCATCTATTGATACATAATTTTCAATATTTAATTTTCCACAGGTAAGTGAAAGGTTGTGGTCATTTGGTCCAATTACTATTACAAACTCATTAAAAGTTGATAATAACTCTTCATCATCACGGATTAAGTCACTTTTTTGAACTGTATAGATGATTATATTTTTAGAGTTTTTTTGATTAAGTTTATCTAATACTTTTCTAATATCATGTATTACAGAAATATCTGCATTTAATAAAATATCTAGATTTGTTTGCAGTTTATTAGCAAATTTGATTGTATTTTTATCCGTAATAATAAATATATTAAGTGGAGTATTTTGTGATAAAAGATCTTTTTCTATTTCAAAGATTTTTCTTAAGGCAATTTTCGATTTTTTTAATAGCTCTTTTAAGACAGCCCGATACCAAATTCTTTTATTAAAAGTAATTTTGCCAAAAATTACATCACCATCTTTTAGAATAATTGAATATTTGTTATTAATAAAATTTATATCATCTTGAATAATATTATAACCATCAATTGTAAAGCCATAAGTAAAGTTATTGTATTTAAAATCATATTTCATGAAAGTTAGTTTTTGAACATTTGATATTAGTACAAATAATTGTAAAATCTCAATTACATTTTCTTTTCTAATATCTAATGCCCCTTGGACATCGGAATATTCTTGATAACTTTTATAATCCATTGTTTAGCCTTAATTTTTTACTGTAATGATATTTTTACATTATCAATATAAATGGTTTCTTTTTTATCTGTAACAAATATCACAAATTGTAATAAAATTTTTCCATTGCCATCTGTAGAAGCAGTCTTTATATCAAAGTGAATAGGACCATCAGTATTATTTTTATTTTTATAGGAATTCCAACCTTCTATAATTTTTGTACCTTGTGCAACTGCAAAAAAATCTTGTGAGTTTCCGCTTGAATCCCAGCCTCCAGAATAATATAAATCGAATTCTATTTTTAGTTTTTTATTAGCAAAAGAAGGTCCAAAATTAAACTCTTGATAAGCTTGGGCACTTGTTTTTGTTTTCTTTGCTTTAATTTTTAATTTGCCATCTTTCTTATATCTCTTCCAACTTACTGTGCTATTTAATTCTTTCCATCCTTGAATATCTTTGTCAAAAGTGTGAAATACAATTTGGAAATCTGTTGCGTTAGTTATTGTTAAATAAAAAGTATCTCTTATACTCTCTTTTCCATCACTTACTTTTACAGTAACTTCAATAACTTTTCCAACATATCCCTTAGGTATTTTTATGGAATTAATAAAACCGTTTGCTGATATTGTAAACCAGTTTATATATGAACCGTTTAATTTTGCAGTAATAGAATATATTAAAGTATCTCCATCTCCATCACTAAAATGTGGGGCAGCATTATATAAAAATTGTTTTCCTTCTTGAATAGTACCATCAGGGATATCATCTCCTTTTTTAGGACCTTCATTTCCATCTTCAACTTCAATAGTAAAAGCAGGAAGAGAAGCTACTCCTCCTCTTCCATCTGATACTGATATAAGAATATTTTCATAAAGACCAGAATCTGAAGAAGTGGGAGTTCCAGTTAATTGACCTGTGTTTGAATCAAATAAGGCCCACTTTGGTTTATTCTTTATTGAAAAAGTTAAAACATCTCCATCTACATCTTCAGCTATTGGCTCAAAGTTGTATAATTGATTTATTGCAATAAATGTTAAAGAAGTGCCTGTTATAGTTGGTGCATCATTAACTTCAATAATAGTTACTTCACATTCTCCACTTCCTAGGGCACCATCATTATCTTTTACAACCATTGTTATCATATCTTTTCCATATTCATTTCTATCTGGGGTATATGTAATAGTTCCATTTATATTTATTATTGCAGAGCCAAGGTTTGTACTAACTTCTTTTGATACAATAGTTCCATCTGTATCATTTGCAATCCAAGATATGGCATTAGTACTAGTGTCTTCTTGTATCGTAATTGGACACCCGCTTAGTACCACTGTAGGAGGAATATTTGTTCGGTTTTCACAATATCCTGAATCAAAAATAATTTTATGATCCTTGCCAACACTATAATCGTCTGCTGAGTTTTCTTTTACTAATCTTGTAGTATCTAATATCATATCAGTAAAGTCAAAGTCACTTTCTCTTGCATCTAAGTCTTCTAGTGCATAATGGTACTCATTATGGGGATCTTCTGTACAAGAAGACTCATATCCAAATCCAATATCGTTGTTAGGATTTAAGTCTGTATTTACACCTTTACAGTAAGTTAAGAAAGCTTCATATTTATCTTTTTCATTTCCATTTGCATTATATATTTTATTCTTATAATTCTTATAATCGCTAAGAATAGTTTGTGGAATAATATGGAAATGATTGTGTTTATCTGCATTTAATTCATCATGCTCAAAGAATACATTTGCTGAGCTAGCATCACCTACTTTTGCTTGTTTTGTGATATTATTAATTGTGATTTTTGGATAACTTCCATCATTAAAACAGTGAGGTGATTCTAATTTAATGGGTGCATTGTCATCTGGATTCTTAAATTGTCTATTTCCATCAGCTACTGAAAAAATATAAGTTGGAGGGCTTTCTATTCCATCAGCAATAGGAATTCTTGGACTATGTACATCTTTAGGATCTGTTAATTGTTCCCACTTTGTCCAATCTTTAGAATTAGCCATATAGGTTCTCATATTTGTTACACAATTATTATTATCAAGTTGATATGTACCCATAATATTTTGGTATCCAGCCGTTGGTCTTTCTCCATAGCGGATAGTAACATCTTTGGGTGTATCAACTTTTTCTTGTGCAGTTATTTTTCCTATGGTAAATGAATCTTTATCAAAAAAACGGTACCAAAAAGTATCTTGTTTATATCCAGTTATTGTTACTATTACAGTATCAGGTTGTCCATCACCTACAGAGCCATCTTTTTTTGTGGGAGTAAGGTCATAATAGTCATAAGAAAAAGTGATTTGTGAGTTTTCTTTTAGTTTAAGTATTTCTTTTCCTAAAGAGGATTCTTTTAAAATATTTTCTGCAATAGTTTTACCATAACACATATCCATATTATTTTCATATGATCTAGCCATTGCTTGAGCAGTTTTTAATGTCAATTGTTTTAAATCAAAAATTTTATTTCTATTTGCCATTTCATCTGAAACTGTTGCAACAAAAGTTACCACACCCATTAGAAGTATAAAGCCTAAGAATAGTTGATCTAAAAACGCTTTTTTCACTATTACACCTTTTAAAATGAATAAATTTTTAATAAAAACAATAGTTTAGTAATAATTACTGCTAAAAACATAGCCGGAGCCATAGGTGCTACTCTTCTTTTTTTTATTTTTTGATAATATATTAAAAATAACATTTGTATAATACCTGTTGATAATAAAAAAAGTGGAAATAACAATGGTTCTATATAAATTGCTATTACCATCATATATTTTATATCCCCACCACCTAATATTATTTTAGGCATAATTAATAACATAATAACAAAAAAAGCTAAAATTGTAAATGAAATCAAAAAAGAGTATAAGGATAATTGCTCTTCAAAATAGCCAAAAATAAGTAAAAAAATTAAAAGTGTAAAAAGTGTAATATTAGGAATTTTGTATCTAGTGCAATCAGTATAAGATACGAGTAGAGAAAAAAAATAAAAAGATATATGAAAAATCATATTAGATAATTATTTATTCGCTTTCAGAAATTACATTTGAGATAATGATTACAGAAGTATTCATTGCACTCTTTTTATGTGTATCTACCCAAATAAATACACCAACTAAAGCAGCAATACTAACAACAACCAAGAGAAGAGTTACAAGAATTTTTTCCATTTTTCACTTCTCCTAGTAATTTAATCTAAAAAATTATTTAGAATTATTTGCGTTATCAAGAACTTTTTTTACTGCAGCATTAGCTGATTCAGTCATTGAATTTTTTTGAGTATTCATCCATGATGTTAAACCAACAACTGCCGCAACACCCACAACTACTAATAATAAAGTTACAAGGATTTTATCCATTGCACCTTTTTCTGATTTTAATCTTCTTTTTAAAAACTCTAACATTATCTATCTCCTGATATGAATATACTTAATAATAGCAGAAAAATTATTTAATTTTTCTAAAAATCAACTTACTATTGATTATTTTATAAAAAATAAATCCATTATTTTTTATTTCTTCATGGGAAAAGTTAAAATTTGAGTTTGCTAAGGTATCTATTATAAGGTAATCAGGTTTATTTTCATTTAAAAAAGTATAAAAATCATTCATATTTAATTTATTATTAAATAATAAATTAAAATATGTTTTTTTATTTTTATATGTAACCCATCCTAATGAACATCCTGGAACATAGCTTGCACTTGGGTTTAAAAAAGTGGCCATATATACAGAAGTACTCATTGATGAAAATAAAATCTTTTTATTTTTAAATTCATTTTCTTTTAGAAAATTCAATTGTGTTAGATTTTCTTGAATTTTAGAATATCCTTTTAAATTATCAGTGTATTGATAGAAAAAGAATAATACTAACAAAATAAGAACAACTATTTTTTTACCTCGAGTAGCTAAATTAGGGAAATAAGTTCGTTCTTTAAGAAAAGTTTTTATTAAGTTGATAAAATAAGTAAGATTATTCTTTTTAATAATTGTATATGAATTATATACAGTATGTAAAAAAAAGATATAAAACAAGGGTTGTAATGTATACAAGAATCTATATTGTATTAAAAAAAGTGGAATTAATAAAAAAACATATTTTGTTAAAAGAGTTGTTGGTTTAAATACAAAATATAAAAGCAGTGAAAATAGCATCAAAAAAATCAAAGTAAAAGAACTTCCTAAATAATTCTTTATATCCAAAGAGATAATAAAAGGCTTACTTTCTCCTACTGAATGACCTTGAAGTAAGATGTCATTATTTAATACATTTTGTGTCATTTGTAAGAAACCATGAAAATCATAAGATAAATAAAATATAAAACCAAAAACCATAGCAAGAGATAAAATGATAAATTTCGAATACTCTTTTAATAGCAAGTTTAAATACCCTAAGTAAGCAAAATAAAACCAAAAGACGTAATAAAAAGGAGCATAAATAAAAGCTAAAGCTGTAATAAGTATTTTATTTTTAGAAATTAAAAAATATAAAACAAATAAGCCACTTAGAATATCAGCTCTTAAAAAGAAGTACCTGTAATTTAGTAAAGGTAAGCCAATTGCTAGAATTATTATAAATAGTTTATCAATTTTTGTAAACTTTTTTAAAGCTAGGAAATACCATAAAGATAAAAAAGAATAGACAATACTATTTACAACTATAGGCACCTTTTCTATAGATACAAAGTTATTTACAAATCTTAAAAGGTTATGCCACATAAACCAAGGATCAAAATCTTCATATAAAGTATGAGGATAGATTCTTCCCCAAGATTGTACTTGTTCTGGATAACTAGCCATGGCAAGATGTCTCCATCCATCATCTGGCATAGTAAAGCCAAAAGAAGATATAAAGAAAATTCCAAAAGCTAAAAATAATAAGTACAAAAAGCCAAGTTCTAAAAGTTTGTTATTTTTTATTTGATTCATGATACTCTTTTTCTGTATTTACATTCCATAGTTTATTTTTTGAAGTATTATTTAAAATACAATTAACAGCCTCAAAGCTTGTCATCATTGAGTGATCCATATTATTATATCTATGTTGCCCATTTCTTCCTATACAATATAAGTTGTCAATACTATTTATATAATCTTTAACTTCATCAAATTTATCGTATGAACCAAAATATGAAGGATATGCCTTTTTGACTTTTATTTGTATTGAATCTAAAATATTTTCTTTTTTAATTAAATTTAATTTAGTCATTTCTAAAATGGCGAATTCTATAAACTCTTCTTTTTTCATAGCCCATAATTCATCATCTTCATTACAAAAATACTCTAATCCAATCCATGTAGTGTTTTCATCTTTTACTAAATATGGAGACCAATTATTAAATATTTGTAATCTTCCAATTTTTACATCTGATTCTTGAATATAAATCCAATTATCTTTTAAATTTTCTAATTCGAAATTTTTAAGTAATAAACCTACTGTTATAAAGTCTCTATATTCTAGTTTTTGTGAAATTTCAGATATATTATTTGGCACATTATTAAAAGAATTTATTAAATCTTTTATTGGCATAGAAGATAAAACATAATCAGCTTGGAATATTTTATTATTTAAAGTAGAAATATTTTTGATTTTTTGATTAATATTCTCTATTTTATCTACAGCTTCATTAAAAATAATTTTACCACCATTTTCAATAACTTTTTTTGCCACATCCTCCCACAATTGACCTGGCCCTAATTTTGGATATTGAAATTGTTCAATAAGTGAAGTTTCAGTATTTTTTGAATTTAAACTTCCAAATGTTTTTTTTAACATATGAATTAAAACAGAACTTATAGACAAGCCTTTTATTCTTTGATGACCAAAAAGTGCATCAATCTTAGAGCAAGGAACTCCCCAAACTTTTTTGGTATAATCTCTAAAAAAAGTTGCATAAAGTTCATACCCAAAACGATTGATAAAAAAATCCTCTAAGGTATTTTCTTCTCTTTTAGATACCAGCGATTTTAAATAAGAGAAGCCAATTTTGATAAATCTAATTAATCCTAAATTTTTTATAGTTGTTTTATTTAAAGATATTGGATAATCATAAAAATTTCTTTCATAAAGAATTCTTGATTTTCTATCTCTAATTAGAAATTTTTCTTCTAAAACTTCTTCCCAGAATTTATTCACTTTTTCAATTTTACTAAAAAACCTATGTCCTCCAATATCTATTCTATTTCCATTATGGTTTATAGTTCTTGAGATTCCACCAATCATATTACTTTCTTCAAGTATCGTGATATCATATTGTTTTGTTTTTAAAAGTTCGTATGCCGCAGTAAGTCCGGCAGGTCCGGCACCAATTATTAATATATTCTTTTTCATAGTTACTTTTATCATTTAATTTTTTAGGATTATATCAAAATAATTATTTAATAAGCTAGAATTAACTAGAATCATCTCTATTTGGAATAAAGGTATAAAATTGAGAATGTTTAGATATTTTTTTGTAGGAGGCAGTGCTGCTTTTGTAGATATAGGCCTATTTTTTATTTTTGCAAAAGTATTAGATTATAATTATTTATTAGTTGCTTTTTTTACATTTATACTTGCAACATTTGTAAATTATTATCTAAGCATAAAATTTGTTTTTCAAAGTGGCAAAAAGTTTAATAAAAAACAAGAAATTATTTTGGTTTACCTTGTTAGTGCTTCAAGTTTAGCTTTGAATTTGTTATTATTATATTTATTTCATGAAAGACTTTTTGTAGATGTTTTTTATTCAAAAATCATAGTTACAGGCTTGCTTTTCTTTTATAATTATTCAATAAGAAGATTTTTTATTTTTCAAAGATAAACTTTCAACTTCTCAACACAAAGTCCCATAGCTGTACTTTCATATCCTTCAATATTTTTGATATAAGGTTTGCAAAAGCCTTCTACCATTATTGCGCCTGCTTTTCCAAAGCATTCGCCTGATTTGATATACTCTTCAATCTCTTTTTCATCAAATTTCTCAAACTCATAAGTAGTGATTGAAATATCGATTAACTCTTTTTCTTTTGATTTATAAATCATACAAGTGATTACAGAAGTTTTATTTCCACTTTGAAGATTTAACATTCTTCTTGCATCTTCTGAATTTTTTGCTTTTCTTAAAAGTTCACCATTTGAAGTTACAACTGAATCTGCAACTAACAAAGGAATGTCTTTATAACCATATTTTTTGCTTAGTTCCTTATATTTTCCAAGAGTTGCTTGATAAACAAAAGATTTCGGATTTTTTGTTTTAATAGAATCTTCATCAAAATCTCCGCCATTTTGGATAAATTCTATTTTTTGTTCTTTTAGTATTTTTGCTCTTGTTGGTGAGTTTGAACCAAGTCTTATCAAAAGTATGCCTTTAATTTTTTTATAATTGTATCAAAGCAGATAAAAATATACTACTTTTATTTTAACTTATTTTGTTTATTACTTAATTGGTACTCAAAAGTATTAAGAGAGTTGTAGTCTTTAATATTTTTTGGATCAATTACTAAAATATGTGAGTTATTAGAAATATCTTTAAAATCATTGCTTTTCCCTATTATATATTTAACTATATTGTTAAATGATTCCATATTAAAAGTATGTGATATATTTCTTTCTTTTAGCTTATCTATTCTTTTATTATATAAACTGCTATAAACTACTAATGGTGTATCATATTCATCTTTATATGTTGGGAAAAACCCATGACCACTTCCTCTTAAGTTGACTACTTCTCCATGATCTGATAGATAGATAAATAAGAAGTTAGTATTATTAAACTTTTTATAAATTTCACTGATAACATAATCTGTATAGTATATTGTATTGTCATATTCTTCTACAATATTTTTAGGATTTTGAAATAAGCTATGAGATTTTGGGTATCTTTTTTTGTATTGAAAATGTGAACCTAATAAGTGAAATATATATAATTCTTTAGAAGAGTCTTTGATTTTATCTTGATTTAATTGATTTAATAATTCTATATCATATTTAGTTGTAGCTTTTCCCCCATCTTCATAAACAAAATTTGCAAAAGTATAATAATCAGACTCTTTTGCAATTGAAGAGATATAGGAGTCATGCTTCCCTAAAGTAAATTGATTTGATAACCAGTATGTTTTGTATCCATAACTTTTAAAATAATTTATAAGTGATTCGGAGCTTGCAAAGTTATAAAAGTTTTCAACTTTTGCATCCGTTAAAGCTAAGGGAACTGCATATCTAGTTTGATTACTAGAGGCAATTATATTATCAAATTTATAAGAATTACTCTTTTTTAATAATTTTGATAAAAATGGCGTGGTATCTATTTTATAATTATATATTCCCATATGATGTTTGTTTGCACTCTCTCCAATTATAATAATAATTTTATCATAGAGAAGATTTCCCTTTTTAGTTATATGAGATTTTTTTTCTAAATATTCTTTTCTCATATTTACAATATCTTTCCATTGATTTGCTACTTGAATATCATCAATATATTTATAAGGTAATAGTATTTTCATTATTCCTAAGCTGCTTAGCAGCCAGATAAGAAGTAATAATAAGAATAATGCTGTAATTTTAATAATCTTATATGAATTTTGAGCTAGTAATAATAGTCTATAAAATAAAAAAATTCCAATTAAAAAATAGCTCAAAGTTATGATGTCTTTAAACTCTATATAGGTATTTATATATTCTAGTGACTCATGTTTTGGAGATAAAATTCCTGTTTGTATTCTTGAACCAATAACAGCATTCCCCCAATGAAGTATAATATGTAATACTATACTATTATATAAAAGAGTAAAAAAAGAGACAAAAATAAATAAAAATTTACTTATCTTTGAGAGAAAGAAAAAAGATAAAAATGACATGAAGATAACAATTAAATACATATCAGCGATAATAAATTCTGGTAAAAAGATATAGATACTAATAAAAGAACTAAGTATTAAATATTTTTTATTACGTAATAGTTCATCTTCATATTTTAAATATAATCTTTCCAATATAATTAACTCCAATTTTTATATTCTATTATCTTTAATTAGTTCTTGATAAATAATAGAAATAACCTCTTTTATATTCATTAACGGGATTTTTATCTTCTATAATTAAAGTTTCTATTTGTTCTTTTTTTGAAGCTTCGTCAAAAGTTTCTAATGGAATATCTAATAATTTATTAATAGCATCCATATCTTTTTTATTATTTGCATCAAAAATATTTTGATTCTTTTCATCTTTTAATTTTAAAAGTTTATTTATTGATTCACTTTTTGCTAAAGCAACTTTTATATTGCTTGCAATGATAAAATTAAGATATCTATGCACATTATCAAAAACTAAAGTAGCAGTTTTAAAAACTTCCATTGAAGAGGTAGAGTTATAATAAATAAATCCATCTTTTACTAAACTTTGTTTTGCAAGTTCTAAAAATTGTTTAGAAAGTAAGTTTGATATATTATTTCTAAAATGCCAAGTAGTATTCATTATTATCGCATCAAACTTTTTATTAGGATTCCTTTTTAGCCATCGTCGTCCGTCATCATAAATAAAGTTTATTTTAGGGTTATCTAATAGAGTCTTTAATTCATATTTTTTAATTAATTCAATATATCCTGGATTAATCTCTACAACTGTTATATTTTTTATACTAGGAATAGTACTTATAACTTTTACCCAAGAAGCAGTACTTAATCCAATAATTAAAATATTTTCCAAGGGATTTTTAAAAGTAGCAATTTTATAGGCTCTTTTTATAATATTTATATCGTGGTGTAAATTTGTATTGATTGCTCCATCATACATTCCTGAGCCATATACAATTTTATCTTTGTTTTCATTTTCAAATACGTCAATTATTCCATGCCTATTTTCAATATTAAAGACTGACGCTTTTTGTGAAATTAAAAGTGATAAATTTTTATTTTCTAAAATATTAATGAAAAAAAAGATAGATAAAGAGACGAAAACAATAGCTATTATCTCTTTTTTATTTTTTATTTTAATTAGTGAATATGAAAAAATTGCAATTGCAATAGTTATTAATGATAATAAAATAAAGGTATTTATAGTTGTAAGGTATTCCAGAAAAATAAAACCAGTAAAAATTGGTCCAAGCGTAGCTCCCAGTATATTCCCAAAATATATAAATGATACTGATCTTCCTATTTTAATTGATTTTGTTCCTAAATGATGGGCAATTGGGAAAATCATACTTTTTAAGAAAGCACTAAAAAATATAGCAAGGAAAAAGACAGGTATAAGATTTGAGTTGTCAATAGTTAGTGCGATATATAAAAATATAATATCAGAAACTGATGAAATGAGTAGAATATAAAAACTAATTTTATATAAATCATTTTGTTCATTCTTACAGTAATCTTTTCCATAAAAAGATCCAAGGGCAATACCAAGTAGAAACAAAATTAAAACTACCGAGAAAGCCTGTGGCAAAGTTTTAAAGGTATATGATACTAGCCTTACCCATAATATTTCAGAGCTTAGACTAATAAATCCAACTAGAAGAGATAAAATAAAAGCGTACAGTTTATTATTATTCATTTTATAGCTTTTTTATAAATTATAAAAGTAATAAAGGCTACAAGAAAATTATTTGCTGATGCAATTTTAATTGTACTAGGTATATCAAAAAACATTAATGAAATAAAGCCTACAAAAAAAGCACCTAATGCAGCACCTAGCGTATTAAATGAATATAGCATACCTGTTGTAAATCCAATATTTCCTGAACTTTTGTATATATATGTGATTAATATTGGTAAGGTCGAACCCATCAAAATTGTAGGAAGTAGAAGGATAGAAAAGTTTGCAATAAATATAACAAAAGAGGAAGAGAGTATAAAAAAATCACCAATATATAAAATCAACTCGTAACTAAAAAAGCCAAATATACCAATTAATATTTCTATAATTATAAACATTAAAAGTTGTTTTGTATTATATTTATCCGCAAGTTTCCCCCCTATTAACGCGCCTAAACCTAAGCCTAACATAAAAGTAGAGACTATAATAGTAATAGAATCAATATTTACGCCAAAAGTAGAGAAAAGAACTCTTTGCCATATTATTTGATAAGCAAGTGCGGATACTCCAGATAATAGGAATAGAATATATATTAATGAGTTTATTTTAAGCATTGTTCTAAAATTTCCTGAAGAAGCGTTATTTGATTTATTGAATAAATAATTATTTTAAATTTTTAGTATTCTAGCAAAATATAGGAAAAAAATAAGTAAATTATGTATAATTACAAGATGAAAATTCAAAAACTATCTGGTATATTTATACTTATATCCTTTCTTATTACTATTTTTAGCTATTTTTATTTGGAAGAAATTTTTATTTTTGCTGGTTTATTTGCTTGGTTTGCTTTTATTCTTTTATTTAAAAAATCTTCAAATCTTAAGCTTTTGATTTTTTTATTACTTCTGTCTTGCTTGGCTTTTTTATATAGCTTTATAAATGAGTTTAAAATAGATTTTGCAAGAGCTATTTTAGTAAATCAATATCTTCTTACCCTTTTAATAGGGGTTGGCTTTTTAAGATTAGTGGCAAGTCCAAAACAAGGGAAAGTAAAAAATCTTCCAAGTGGAAAACAATCTTTATTAAAAACTTATCTAGGTGTTCATCTTTTTGGTTCAGTTATAAATCTCTCTTCTTTGATTCTTGTAGCAGATAAACTTTATAAAAAAGCACCTTTAACAAACTTGCAAATCATAGTTTTAACAAGGGCTTTTTCAAGCGATGCCTATTGGTCTCCATTTTTTGTAGCATTCGCAGCTGCTTTAACCTATGCCCCAAAGCTTTCAACTTCTACTATTTTATTTTCTGGACTTTTCCTTGCTTTTTGTGCATTTTTGATTACTTATCTTGAAGTTATAAAGAAGTATGATTTAAAAGAGTTTAAAGGCTATCCAATACAGTTTGAAACGCTCTATTTACCTTTTGTTTTAGCTTTAATGGTTCTTTTTACAAACTATTATTTTCCTAGTATGAAAGTGATTTTATTAATCTCTTTATATTCTTTTATTTTAACAATTTTTATTCTTCCTTTTAAAATAGAAGGGAAGATAGGGGTAAAAAAAACTTTTTCTAAAGCTTTTAAAAAATTAAAAAGTCATACTTTTGAAGAGCTTCCAAAAATGAAAAATGAACTTGCACTTTTTTTAGTTGCTGGTATGTTTGGAGTTAGTATTAGTTCTATTTTAGTGGGCTTAGATGTTCATTTACCTTTTGAAAAATTTGATGGTTTAAGTGCATCAATTCTTTTACTTATTTTTATATTCTTGTCATTTGTTGGAATTCATCCAATTATTTCAATTGCAATTATAGGAAATTGGATGAATGAATTAAATCACACTTTACTTGCAGTTACTTTTTTAATGTCTTGGTCAACTGCTGTTTCAACTTCACCTTTTAGTGGTTTAAATTTAACTATGCAAGCTAGGTATGACTTAAAAGCAATAGATATTTTCAAAATAAATATTCCATATACAATAAAGATGTATTTACTTTGTGTAGTGATTTTATTTATTTTATCAAATTATTTAGGACTTTAAGTTTTTAATGTAGAACTCTTTTTATTTTCCAAAAGTGGTTTCTATAATAATAATTATCTAACCTTGATATTGTTACGCCTCTTTTAGTAGAGGCATGCATAAATTTTCCACCTTCAAGATAAATTCCCACATGTCTAGAATTGTATCCTGTTTTGAAAAATATTAAATCACCCATTTCAAGTTCACTCATATTAATTTCTTTACCAACTTTTGATTGTAAAGCAGTAGTTCTAGGAATTCTTATATTTAATTTTTCTCTAAAGGTTTTTTGTACAAAAGCGGAGCAGTCAATTCCCTTTTTAGAATTACCTCCATATTTGTATTTTACACCTTTCCAATTTTTGTATTGCAGGTTTAACTTATCATATAACTTAGAATAACTTATTTTTTTAGTTATTTCATAATCAAATTCTTCTTTATTTGGGAAAGACCTGTCCCCATTGTAATAAGAATTATATGGCATGTTTTTTGATGAGCAAGCGTTAAAGGTAAGTAGGAATATAAAAAAGGATAAATAGATTATGTATTTTTTCAAGTAAAATATCCCTAATAATTAGCTTATGTAGGGATATTTTAGCTATTGAAACTTAAAGAAAATTTAATTAAAATCCTCTTAATGTGATACCTAAATAAATTGCTATTAATCCTAATACTATATTTATAGGAATCAAATATTGAGCAATAGGAGTTAATTTTTCTTTTGCAAGAGCAAAAGCACCAGTATCAAATGCTTTTTGTGCTTGTTTTCTTTTTATAAAAATTATAGTAAAAAGAACAGTCATTATAGTCCAAATTACTTCTTTAGCTATAACAAAACTATATAAAGGTGTTCCTTTAAATCCTAGTGCTATTATCATAATAATTGCAGTTAAAAGTAAAAGTATAATAGCAGGAATAACCATATTGAAAAATCTTCTAAGACTCTGTAATGTTCTTCCTAATTTTATTTTTGGGTCTTCAATTTCTTGCAATGAGTAGTGAACTGCAAATCTAATCGCAATCATTCCACCTACCCAAAGTACAGCTGAAAGTACATGTAAAAAAACTATAAGAGTAGAGAAATCATTAAATAGTGTTTCCATTTCTTATAAATTTCCTTTTGCATACTCTAAAGCAGCTATTTTTGCATCTTCAATTTTTGATACATCTTTTCCACCAGCTTGAGCGAAGTCAGGTCTTCCTCCACCTCCACCACCAACAATTGGTGCAATATTTTTAATCCAATCACCAGCTTTGATATTAGTGTTTTTTGAACCTGCAACTAACATTACTTTTTCACCTTTAGCTTGGAAAAGTAAAATAGCAAGTTTTTCATTTGCATTTTTATAATCATCTACAATTTTTTTAATATCACCATTTTTTACAATATCAACTACAATTTTTGTATCCTCAATCATCTCTTCATATATAGGAGAAGTTGAAGAATTTTGAGCCTCTTCTAACTCTTTTTTAAGTTCTTTGATTTGCTCTTTTAATTTTTTAATACCTAAAATTGCATCATTGTTTTTAACTTCTGCTTGTACTTCTTTTAGATTTGAAATCACTTCGTTTGTGTATTTAATAGCAGAAAGTCCACAAACTGCTTCTATTCTTCTTACTCCTGCACTAACACCTGATTCTTTAGTAATATAAAATGAACCAATATCATTAGAGTTTTTAACATGAGTTCCACCACAGAATTCAACAGAAACATCACCAAATTCAACAACTCTAACAAAATCACCATATTTTTCACCAAACATAGCAATAGCACCTTTGCCTTTTGCTTCTTCAATTGGTAATTCTTCAGTTTTTCTTGCAATTCCACGGGCTACCATTGAATTTACTAAATCTTCTACTTCTTCGATTTGTTCTTTTGACATAGCTTTTGGATAAGTAAAATCAAATCTAAGTCTTGAAGCATCATTTAAAGAACCTGCTTGTGATACTGTTTCCCCAAGTACCATTTTAAGTGCACTTTGTAATAGATGTGTTGCTGAATGATGTTTTGCAATTTCATATCTATTTACAACTATTGCTTCAACTTCTTCATCCTTTGAAATATTTGATTTTTCAACTTTTACTTTTGAAAGATTTATTCCATGAAATTTTTGAGTATCTTCAATGATTGCAATATGCTCATTATCCTCTAATGCTCCAATATCTCCCATTTGTCCACCAGAAGTAGCATAAAATGGTGTTTTGTCTAACATTACCCAGCCAGTATTTCCAGCTTCAAGAGTTGGAATCTCATTAAACTTTTCATCTAAAATAGTTAGAATTTTACTACTATAAGAGATATTGTCATAACCAACAAATTCATTTATTCCATACTTTTCAAGAAGAGTTTTAAAATCACCTTCTGTAGCTACATCTCCACTACCTTTCCAAGCAGCTTTTGCTTTTGCTTTTTGCTCATTCATTAATAAATTAAACTTTTCATTATCAACTTTTAGGTTTTTTTCTCTTAGCATATCTTCAGTTAAGTCTAAAGGAAAACCATAAGTATCATATAGTTTAAAGGCAATTTCACCTGAGAATATATCTTTTGTATTAGCAAGTTCTTCATTAAATATAGACATACCTGTATCAATAGTTTTAATAAATCTCTCTTCTTCAAGAGTTAGTTGCTCTTTAATATAATCTTTTTGTTCTACTAAATCAGTATAGTGTTCACCTAAGATTTCACATAAAGTATCATATAATTCACTTAAAAAAGGTTTTCTAAACCCAAGTAAATAACCATGTCTCACAGCTCTTCTCATAATTCTTCTATTTACATAAGGTCTTCCTTCATTTCCAAAAAGAATTCCTTGTGATAACATAAATGAATTGGCTCTTAAATGATCTGCTATTACTCTAAATGAAGCAATAGTATCAGGAGTAGCTTTTTTATTTGCTAACTTTTCAAGTTTTTTAATAATTGGTTGAAAATTAGATGAATCAAAATTATTTAAAACACCTTCTTTAATAGCAATAACTCTTTCAAGTCCCATTCCTGTATCAATAGATGGTTTTGGTAAAGACGTTCTTGTGATTTTTCCACTAGAATCTTTAGTTTGTTCATATTGCATAAATACAAGATTCCAAATTTCTAAAAATCTGTCACCTTCTCCACCTAAATAATCCTCAGAAGAAGAAAAATTCTCACTTCCTTGATCATAAAAAATTTCGGAACATGGCCCACAAGGACCTGTATCTCCCATTGACCAGAAATTATCTTTATCTCCAAATCTTTTAATTCTTGAAGCATCAATATGTTTTTGCCAAAGTTCAAAAGCTTCATCATCACTATCATGAATTGTTACCCATAACTTGTCAATAGGAAGTTCAAGATTTACAGTAATAAATTCCCAAGCATAAGCTATAGCTTCTTCTTTAAAATAATCAGCAAAAGAAAAATTACCTAACATCTCAAACAAGGTATGGTGTCGTGCTGTGTAACCAACGTTTTCAAGGTCATTATGTTTTCCACCAGCTCTAACACATAATTGACATGAAGTGGCTCTTGGGTTTGCAGGTTTTGGAACCGCACCTGTGAAAATATCCTTAAACTGAACCATCCCCGCATTTGTAAACATAAGTGTTGGGTCATCAGGAACTAGTGGCATTGAAGATATAACTTCGTGCCCCTTACTTTTAAAATACTCTAAATACTCTTTTCTAACATTCATAAAATTTATCCATATTAAATTTAAAACATTATTCTAACAAAATGTTTATTTAGCCAAGATTAGTGGGCTTTTTATACAAGTTTAATTAAAGTTTAAATTAGTATAATTTTTGGAATATTACATTAAAAAAAAGGAATAAATATGAGTAAATATACTGAATTAACTCCAGAAAATTACGAAGCAGTTACAAGTTCTGGTGTATCTTTAGTAGACTTTTGGGCTCCTTGGTGTGGACCTTGTAGAATGATTGCTCCAGTTATTGAAGAATT
>Ga0193955_1000350_pt1 | contig 27330 bp, 15 predicted proteins | sample BB_6_MG_FD_140343 | JGI IMG/M metagenome (GOLD analysis project Ga0193955, IMG submission 140343) | Microbial mat bacterial communities from the Broadkill River, Lewes, Delaware, United States - BB_6_MG | ecosystem: Environmental > Aquatic > Freshwater > River > Microbial mats | place: USA... | reverse complement strand
TTAATTGGTGGCGGTAAATTAATAATTAAGTCTAAAGGAACAGTTACAAAACAGTTGCTAATAGTGTTATTTACTTTTATATAAACAGTTTGCGGATTTGTGATATTGGTATAGTTTTCAGGATCTAAAATAGGATTTAAATCGGCTTCTAAATCTTCAATAGTTTCAAAATAAGAAACGACTATATTATCTTGTCTTACATCTAATATGTCTTCTTCTGCAATTGTAATATCCCAAGTTAAAATCCCATCATGGTTATCGTCACAACGTTCAATAGGTGTTGAAGGATATACAACAGGAGCAGAAATGATATTAATTTCAAAAGCATTAATTCCTTTACAATAATTACCATTATCTACTCTAGCAAAAAGCTGTTGTGGGTTTGTAGAATTGGTATAAATTAAAGGCACTGCATTAAGGTTGTTATTTGCGTCAAATTCTGAAGGGTGAAATGTAATAGTTAAAGTTTCTGGACTATTCGCTATCATTTCTGCAATGGTTTCATTAAGATCAACGGTTACAAAACCATCATTACTAATATCATCACAAAGGGTAATTGTTTCAGCAGGATTAAAAATAGGAATTGATCCCACTTCTAACTGAAATGAAGAAGTGCCAAAACAATCTGGATCGGATAAGTTTTCTACTCTAACATATATAATTTGAGCGCTAGTAGTATTTTGGTAAACGGAATATTTATCAATAGCATTAATACCTGCAATAGCATCAGCCTCCGTTTCAAAATATAAGACTTGTTTGTTGGGTTGTCCGTTTAGTATTTCAGCATCTTTTAAATAAAAATAAAAGTCAGCAACACCACTAATATCTGCTTCGCAATTTTCGAAATTTGTAATTGGTATAAATTGTGGTATCGTATTAATGTAGACATAAAATCCTGAAAGACTATAACAGCCTGTTGTTTCATTTTCTACTCTTGCATAAATGTACTCTGTTGAGGTTGTGTAATTGGCAGGATTAGCAATTTCATTTTCTCCTGCAATCGCAAAACTATAATCATTGTAAAATGTAATGTTAAAACCAGCCGTTGTGCTTGTGATTTCTGGTATTTTAGAAACTAAATCTACGGTAGAAATACCATCGTTATCGTCGTCGCAAACAATTATAGACTCAGGGTACATGATAGTTGGAGCACTAACAACGTTGACTTCTAAGGTAGAAATGTCATAGCATCCTGTTTGTGAATTGGTAACTCTTATATGAAATAATTGCGGATTAGATGTGTTGTAATAATAATTAGGAAGTATATTTTCATTGTTTATAGCGTCTTCCTCTGTAATATAATATTTTACATTTACAGCTGGTACACCTTGAGCAGCAACACTATTAAAAGTTTCCATAATTAAAGTGGTAAACCCATCATTGTCTTCATCACAATAATCTGTACTTTGAGGTGTTAAAACTATTGCTGGAGAAATTTGTAGTACAACATCTACATATTCTATACACTCGCCGTCTACAACAGTTGCATATATTATTGTGCCATTATCTGTAACATTAAAAGGGACGGTTTTATTTAAAACATTTATAGCATTTTCTCTGTCATTTTCAGTTTCAAAAAAGGTGATTTCAAATTCGTCATAACCATCAGCGAGATCTGTTTCAACGTCATTTAGGTCAAAATCAGCGATACCATCATTAGATTCGTCATCACAAACTATAACGGCTTCATTGGATATCCCTGTTTGAATAATATTAGCATGCAATTCAAGATTGGTAACCGTATAACAACCTGTGGTAGGATCTAAAACACGTATATAAATTAATTGAAAAACAGGTGTTGTATTTTGATAGTTTTCAGGATCAAGTATTGGGTTTAAATTGTTGTGAGCATCGTAAAACGTGGTGTGGTAACTAACGTCTAAGCCTGTAACTCCTTGTAAAACATTATCGATAACACTAGTTAAATCAAAATCTTCAAAGCCATCTTCGTCTTGCTCACAAGCGTTAATCCACTGATCGTTTAAGTTAATCGGTGGACTATCTTGAAATTCTATAGCAATTGATGTTGTAGAATAACAACCTGTTTCTGCATTGTAAATTCTAACATATAGAGTTTGATTTGTGTTAAAATTTGCATAAGGTGAAAGAATAGGGTTATAACCTAAATCTGCTTCGGGTTGGGAGTAATGATAAGAAATGTATAAATCATTTGCACCATTTAAAATCTGATCATTTGCAATGTTCAAATCCACAAACGTATAGCCATCTAATGTGGGATCTGCACAGGCTATTATGGTATCTGGTTCTACATATTCGGGTTTTTCATTGACAACAAGATTAAATGTAGAAAAAGCCAAACATCCGTTTATTGTATCTTCTATGAGGACAAAAATAGCTTGAGGTGAAGTTGTATTTTGTATTGTGCCAATAATTGGGTTGACACCATTTTCAGAATCTTCAAGTGTATAATGATAGCTTATATCATAGTTGGATGGAGGTACAGATGCTAGTACCTCATTGTTTTTTGTAGTGAGATCAAAATTTTCTATACCATCACCATTATCATCACAAAGAATATAATCTGAAATTTGAGTTGAAGCCTGTTCAGAATCTAGTGTAATTTCTACTGTATCTTCAATAACACAAGAGGTTTCATTGAGCTGAATGGTAATTTCAACTTTGTAAGTTCCTGAAGAAACCGCTTGTAAAATAGGATTGTTTTCACCTGTTATAGGAATATCATTTTGAAACCATTGATATGTGGCTTGTGAGTTTTGAATATCACCATTTAAAGTTACAGAATCTCCACAAGTGCTAATATCAGGACCTAAATTTACATTGGCATTAAAACTATTCCCTTCAATAAACACTGCTGAATCAAAATTTTGATCATCTTGATCTGCTATAATAAGTTTTATTTCATACTCTACATTTGGTAGAATTGTAGCAGTAGCAGAAAGTACAACTGTACGACCGTTATAATTTGTATCTCCAACGTTGTAGCCTTCAAAAAAGGTTTCGTTTTCGGCAGCACAAGATCCCGGAATTATAGGATGTATGGTGTTGGTATTTACAGGTATTGAGGTGCCAGGAATTACAGCAATATTTGTAAATGGATCAGAAGAACCCGCTTCTTTTATTAAAAAAGCAAATCCATCAGAATAAAAACAAGGATATTCTTGTTGGTACTCTTCGGACGCTAAAATATAATTGAACTGAATTTGATTAGCGACAGACACAAAGTTAAATTGTACAGAAGTCGCATTTAAGGTTTCATTTATACCTAAGGCATTTTCTAAATCAGTGTCAGTTCCCCAAGATTCATCTCCTTCATTTAAGGGGTTTGTATTAAGTACATTTCCTGCGGAATTTACATTTCCTGTAGTTAATAAGATGCCATTTTCAAATGGAAAACTAGAATTGCTACGTTCAAAATAGCCATAACTATTGATGCCATTTAAACCTCCGTTTACATTGGTTGAAATATTTGAAATTTCAACACAATTTTGTCCTAAGTTTTGTTGAATAAGTTGCTCTAAGGGTAGTGAATCGTCTGTGGTTATTTGTTGAGCATAGAAAGGAATAATACTAATTAAACAAATAAAGATGGTTAGGGTATACTTTAATTTCATTGCAATATTTTGAGAAATATGCCCTAGCAAAATGAGCAAAATTTAATTGAAAGCAATTTAGGTGAAGAAAAAGTAATTAAAAATCCCCAGTATTGGGGATTTTTTAAGGTAAGTTACTTGTTTAATTGGATGAATGACAATTGTTTAAATTATTTTTTTGAAAATTTATCGTTTTAGGGTGAAATGTCCTTTAACTTGAAATGCAATAGAGCCACGCTGTACATCTGCTACATACCAATAATCATTTGTAGGCATTTTTTCACCATTATAGTTACCATTCCAACCAGGCGTGTTAGAACTCAATTGGGTGATAAGTTTACCATAGCGGTCAAAAACACTAATAGTTGTACCAGGTAAAGTTTCTATTCCTACGATATGCCAAGTGTCATTAGTGCCATCATTGTTAGGTGTAAAGAATTTTGGAATATCAACAACCAAGACTTCTTTAGTAACATTAGAACAACCATTTAGGTCTATAATAGTTACAGTATGATAACCCATAGGTACATTGTCAAAAACATTAGATTCTTGAGGGTCTAAATCGTCTAATTGGTATAGGTAATCACCAATTCCGCTAATAGTTACTGTAATATTATTGGGATCTGAAAAATCAATAATTTCAGTGGTTTCAATAGTTGCAGATTCAGATTCAGAAACACCAAAATAACGTGTGTTTTCGCAACCAAATTCTGAGGTTACTTTTACCCAATAACTACCAACATTTGTGATTTCAATTTCTGGTGTAGTTTCTCCAGTTGACCATAAATAAGTATCTGTAGGGTAATTAGTATTTGCAGAAACTAATAATGGCCCACTATCTAAACAAATTACTTGATCTCTAATATCTATAATAGGAAGTGGGTTTACTATGATAGAAAATTGACCAATACTATAACAACCTGTAGTATTGTTTTCTACACGTGTGTAAATTACTTCACCATCATAAGCCATATAATTGGTGTCTAAAGCAAAATTGTTTTCTTTGGCTTTAAGTTCGGTATTATGATAAGTTACTGTAAATAAATTAGGATCTTGACCACCTAAGATACTAGCATTTTGTTGTGATAAATCGAATTCCAAAATACCATCAAAGTCATCATCACAATCTATTAAATCACTTGCTTGATTAGCAATTGGTAAAGGCTGTACTTTTAAATTAAATTGATAATAGGTTGAACAATGCGTAGTGCTATATTCTGTTCTTACAAATAAAGTGTCATAATCTGTCTGATAAGTATAATTTGTGTCTAAAGCATTTGTATTGGCAATAGCATCTGCTTCATTAGAAAAATAACTAAATAGTACATTATAATTAACGTCAGTAGCAATCTCATTGATCTCTGTTAAATCTACACTATTGGTATCATTAGCACATATAATGTATTCTTCAAAATCATTAATAAGTGGAGGTTGATTTACTATTAACTCTATAGGTTGCGTTGTATAACAGTTAGATATAGTATTAGTTACTTTAATGTAAACTGTTTGCGGATTAGAGGTGTTTGTATAGCTTTCAGGATTACTAATTTCGTTAGCATTCGCTTCTGCATCTTCAAAATTCTCATAGTAGTTAATAAGAAGATCTTCCTGTCTAATATCTAAAATATTATCTTCTGCACTTGTTAAATCAAATTGAAGTGAGCCATCTGTATCATCATCACATTCTATTATAGGATCTGTAGTTGAAACATTTGGAGTGCTAATTACATTAACAACAAATGATGTAATAGACTGGCAAATAGTACCATTATCTATTTGTACATATATTTGTTGCGGATTTACTGTATTTGCAAATACTAGTGGAATTTCATTAATGTTATTTATAGCGTCTTCTTCCGATGTGAAGAATTTTACAGTTTGTATATCTGGAATACCAGCAGACACTTCATCAATTTTACTTGAAAAATCGAATGTTACTGAACCATCAACAGTACTGTCATCACATACAAATATATCTGTAGGTTCATTGTATTCAGGATTGGTACCAACTTCAATAGTAAAAGAAGATGTTGTATAACAAGATTCATCTGTAATATTATCAATTCTTACATAGATTTCTTGTGGATTACTAATGTTTTCGTAAACACTTGTTTTGTCTATAGCATTTGTTTTATTATCTGCATCTGCTTGACTTAGATAATAAGACACTTCTTTTCCCGTTTGCCCACTTAAGGCTTCTGTATCTTTGTTTTGGAAAATAAATTCTCCTATACCATCTGAGTTATCTTCACAAAAATTATATTCGTTAACATAGTTAGATAAATCTCCAACAAAAGGTAATTTGTTTACTATAATATCTAACTCTTCTATAGAATAACAACCCGTGTTTGTGTTTTCAACACGCATATAAACAATTTCTGTTTGTGCTGAATAATTAAACAAGTCAGTTATTGGGTTTTCATCTAATTGTGCATCACTTAGACTATTGTGAAAAGTAACAGATCTATTAGGTGTTGCTAAAATTGAGTTAGGAATACTGTTATTTAAATTAATAGGAGAAAAACCATCTCTATCTGCATCACAAATAATGATATCTAAAGGTTTTTCGCTTTCGGGTGCTGGTAATACAGTAACCTCAAAAGAGTTATAGTCGTAACATCCTGTTTGAGTAAATGTAATTCTTGGGAATAAGGTAAACGGATTGGTTAAGTTTGTATATAAGTTAGGTAATGGATTTGTATTATCAATCGCATCTTGTTCTGTTAAAAAGTAAGTTACTCCAAAACCTTCTTGTCCATTGGTAACGTCTGTATTTAAACTTGATAAATCTGTTGTTGTTAATCCGTCTTGGTCTGTGTCACAAACAATTAGGCTTACAACAGATTCAAAAGTTACGATAGGGAATAATATTAAATTAAATTCAGCGACTTCAAAACAAGTTGGACTTTCTAAAGTTATATATATTGTTTGTGGGTTGCTTTGTGAGTTATAGACAACGCTTTTATCAATAGGATTGATTTGATTATCTCTGTCTGATTCAGTTTCGTAAAAAACAACTTCAACATCTTCTAAATCATTAACAATACCTACTTCAATGTTTTCAAAATCAAATTCTTCTGTACCGTCATCACTAATATCACATAAGGTGACATCTCTAATATTTGTGGCAGTCAAAAGTAAATTAGTATGGAGTTCAATAGGAGTAACAGAAGCACAGCCAGAAGTTCCATTTTCTACTCTAATATATACGATTTGTTCTTCACTAATAATATTTTGATAGTTTGTATCATTTGCAATAGGGTTAGCACCAGAAAGTGCGTCTTCTGAAGAAACATGAAATGTTACATTAACACCTGTTATGCCTTCTAATACATCAGGAATAATTGATGTTAAATCAAAATTAGCAAAACCATCATGATCTGCGTCACAGGCATCTATAAGATGAGGTTCCATATTAATTATAGGACTCTCTATAACACTTATATCTAATGTTGTTGTTCTAATACAGCCTGTTTCAGGGTTTTGAACACTAACAAATAATTGCTCAGTTGGGTTAGTGTTGGTATAAGGCATTGGGTAAGCGTTAATACCAATAGCAGCATCACTTGCAGAGCTATGATAAGTTACTACAAGATTAGTTTGTCCAAGAGTAATTTCGTTATCTTTAAGAAAATTTAAGTCCATTGCAGTACTTCCGTCTGCTATTTGATCATCACAAACCTCTAAAGGCGATGGGTCCGTTATTATAGGTAAACTATTAACGATTAAGTTAAACGTAGAAAATGCTAAACAACCATTAATAGTATCTTCAATTCTTACATGAATGGCTTGTGGGTTTCCTGTATTTTGAATAGGATTTGTTATAGCGTTACTATTACTAACAGCATCTGAGTTGGTGTAATGATATGAAATGGTATAACTAGAAGCAGGTACAGAAGCCAATACTTCTGCATCTTTATTAGATAAGTCAAATGTTTCAATACCATCGCCATTTAAATCATCACATAAGAGATAGTCTGTAATAGGATCTGATGTTTGTGTAGAACTTAAAGTGATATTAATTTCATCTTCGATAACACAAGAGCTTCCTGCTAAAGGAAGTTCAATTTCTACTCTATAATTTCCTGATTGTGACGCTGTTAATGTCGATTGGTTTTCTGAAGGAATTAAAGCATCATCTAAATACCAAGAATATGTTGCGTTTATGTTATCTATATTTCCATCTAGTACAGTACTAGTGGCACATGTTGTAAAATCTTCACCTAAATCTACAGAAGCATCAAAACTATTACCTTCAATAAATACAGCTGAATCATAATTTTTATCATTTTGATCAGCAATTACCAGTTTGATTTGATATTGCACATTAGGTTGAATAGTAGCTGTTGCAGAGAGTACAGTTGTTCTACCATTATAATTTGTGTCACCAAGGTTATAACCTTGAAAATATTCTTCGTTTGAAGCAGGACAAAAGCCTACAATTTCATCGTGAACTGTATTTGTATTTACAGGAATTGTTGTACCTGGTATTAAAGCAATATTGGTATAAGGGTCACTCGTTCCAGCTTCTTTAATTAAAAAGGCGAATCCATCAGAATATTCACATGGAAAGTTTCCAAAGTATTCTTCAGAAGCGAGGATATAATTAAATTGTATTTGATTTGAAATAGAAGTAAATTCAAATTCTATAGATGTTGCATTTACTGTTCCTGAGATACCTAAAGCTGTTTCAAGGTCACTGTCTGTGAGCCAGGTAGCATCTCCTTCGTTTAATATGGTATTGTTTTGTCCATTACCGGCTGAGTTGGCATTACCTGTGGTTAAAACAATTCCGTTTTCGAAAGGGAAATTTGAAGCAGCGCGTTCAAAATATCCAAAACTGCCTATGCCAATAGACGATCCGTTTGAGGGTGATGAAATATTTGAGACTTCTACACAGCCTTGAATTAGTGTGTTTTGTATTAAGTCTTGGGGTGAAACTGAATTATTTACGGTAACTTGTTGTGCAAATGAAAAACTACAAATTAAGCCTATAAATAAGCAGAGGGAGCGGTTAAAATAAGTCATTAGTTTCGGTTGAGTTTAAATTTTTAGTGTAGGGTAGATTTGGGGCTAACGCTAACACGTACTTTAATATGGGCGAAATGTAAAGTTAAAAAAGTTGAAATGCAATAAAATACGTTGAAATACACAAAATGTTAACATTTTGTACGTATAAACTTACTTTTAAAAATAAGAAAGGCCTCTAAAGAGGCCCTTCTTCCCAAATTGAATTAAAAAATTCTAACCGTAATGTATTAGAAGTAGCTTAACCCGAAACTCTTATGACTATGATTTTACCTAATTAAAAAATCTAACTTATAGACTTTTAATTTAAGTACTATTATCGAGGGAAATATTAATAAAATGAAGAGGGAATTAACAGTGAAACTTGTTAACGGATATAAAATTAAATGAAGTAATTCGTTATTGCAAAAAAATAAGACGAAAGGGCTAAAACTTTAACAAATTAAAAAAAGGCACATTTTAGTAGTTTACATAGACCCAACCCATAAATGGTTGGTAGTTAGAATCATTCAAGTTTAAGAGGTAGAAATAGGTGCCAACAGGCACTTTATTACCTATATTATTAAGACCTCTATTTATCTTTCCAAACCAAGGGTTACTATTGTTACCTTCATAAATAAGAACTCCGTAGCGGTTATATATTTTTAAGTTGTGTTCTGTAAATATATCGTATAAGCCTTGAATATTAAACCAATCGTTATGCATGTCGTTATTAGGTGAAAAGCCTTGAGGTATAAAAGGTGGACAGTTTTCGGTGTTTAAATTAAACTGAAAAATTTCATAACAGGGCAGACTTACCATACGCATGTAAATTGTTTGAGGGTTTGACGTATTAGTATAGTTACTAGGTATTAATATAGGGTTAGATTCTGTTTCTAAATCTTCTAAAGAGTGGTAAAAAGCTACATTTTCTTCAGTATAACTTAAAGTATCAAGTGCCTCATATAAATTATAAGTAGATTTTTTAAAACCCTCATTACATCCTAAAAGACTAGGGAGAATTGTTATTTCAGGAATGAGCAGCAATTCAATATCAATAAATGTACTATTGTTATTTTCATTAGTTTCAGTAACAATTCCATTTAATGTACCGTCATCATCTACGATTGCTAAAATGTTTACATTAGGATTTGTGCTTTCAGGAATATTAAGCATAATGGAATTACTTTCACTAGCATTTATTGCGATATCATTTATAGTTTGGCTTTCACCAATAAGTAGACCATCACTATAAAAAGCTATAGGAGTATTAGCAGGTAAAATGTCTGTAGAGTTAAAGTTGTTTACGGTATAATTAACTTCAATATTAAAATCATTACAATAGACGAAATAATTATCTAAGGTAATTGTAGCATCTGGTAACTGACTATTGAGAACAGTGATGATATTATTGATAATAATGAGGTCGGCTTGAAATATACCATTTGTATCATAATCACCAGTAGTAAGTTTAATAGAAACAGAAGTGTCTCCAATAGCAATATTGTTTTCTATGCTATAAACATCTAAATCTCCATTGAAAAAAGTGTTAGAATTGGTAAATGTATTAGTGCCATTAAAAGCATTGTTGGCAAGATTTAATGGAGGATTAGAAATTAAATTATTATTAATAGAAAGTGATTCGCCATAATTTAAAGCGTTATCTCCTTCCCACGCTAGAAAACCTATTCTTGCTCCATCATTATCTAAAACATTAATATCTGATAATGTCATATCCAGTTCGGGGACATTTCTACTAATAATTTCTAGACCTTGAAATAAACTAATTTGATTTAAAGGAAGGGTATTGTCTTCATATATGACATAAATGCTCCAACCTCCAAAATTGGTTCTGTTTCCGCAATACCCAGGATTTGATAAAATTGAAGTATTAATATCTGCATTAGCAAATTGATAGTTTACATTACCTTCAGTTATAATTTGTTCTGTGATATCGGCATAGCATGAGAAGTAACTAAGTTCACCAAAAGTTGTGTCATCGTAAAACACATTATAGGTATGGTCTGCAATAATTGCTGTGTCATTTAAAGTTACTTCTGTATCTCCAAGTCCAGATCCTGCCCAATAAAGGTAGGCTTTAACAACCGTAAAATTAGGGTCTAAAGCTAGTGTTGCACTAGATGTGTCTAAAATACTACAAAACGAAGACGTATTATTTTCGCTTGGATTTAGCGTATTACCAATAGCCGTATAATCATATCTACCATTGAATTGCTGAAATAATGAAATATCTTGTGCAACTAATGGAAATGATATACTTAATAGAAATAAGTATAATATATAATATGTGCTTTTCAAGGTATTAGATTGGTAGGACTAAAATACAATAATTAAATTACCGTTTCAAAGTAAAATGACTAGTAAAGGTTCTGCCATCTTCTAAAGTTACTTTAAACCAGTAATCGTTAGTAGGCATATTTTCACCGTTATACCTGCCATCCCAACCAATACTTAAGGGATCGAGTTCTTTTAGTAGCTTACCGTATCTATCAAAAATATAGATTGTTGAATTGGCCTGAAACTCTTCCGTAATCCCACGAACTTGCCAATAATTATTGTCATAATCATCATTAGGTGTGAAAAATTTAGGGAAACCTATAACCGAAATTAAATCTTCTACAATACCACATTCGTTTTTATCGCGTACGTAAACGGTGTATAATCCTGGTTGCACATTACTAAATGTGTTAGAGTCTTGGTAAGGACCATAAATATCATCTAATGCATATTCGTAATCTCCTTCACCTGTCACAAATACTGAAATTGAATTGTTTTGTGTAGCATCAATGACTTCAATATTTAAAATTGTTGCGATATTAGATGGTAACACGGTAATGGTTCGGTCTTTAAAGCAACCGTTGGTGTTTGTTACTCTTACGTTGTAGGTGCCTGGAGTGTTAATTTCTATTTCTGTAGTATTTTCACCTGTAGACCATTCGTAATAATAGTTACTTGGAGAATCACTTATAACTCCACCATTTAATACAAGTGTTTCAGGGAATGAGTTTAAACAATATAGTGTTTCAAATGTTGTTTCAATATTGGGTAACTCTAAAACAGTGAGTTCAATTTCGCTTATGCCATAACATGCGCTTGCGTTTTCTACACGTCCGTAAATTGTTTGGTTATACGGAATGGTATTGGTAAATGTAGTCCCAATAGGATTTGTTTCTACTAAAGCATCTTCATAGGTTTCGTAATAAATTACATCTAAACCACTAGGTGTATTGGCTAAAATGATGTCATTGGTTTCTGTTAAGTCAAAGGTCATAAAACCATCTTCAGTACCATCTGTATCACACAATGCTATGCTTGCGTTGTTAGACGAAGTGGTGCTTACTTCTAAAGAAATTTCACTATAATTATAACAGGCAGAATCTGTATTTGTTACTCTTGCATATATGATTTGAGGATTGAAGAAATTATTGAAAGCATCACCATTTATTTCATTTTCTTGATTTTCGGCATCTAATAACGATAAATAAAATTCAATGCTATTATTTGAGATGTCATCTGTAATATCTTCTAAATAATTATTAATATTAAAGGTGGTAAAGCCTTCAGGAATACCGTCTTCGTCACATTGTAAAATAGAAATGTTATTTGCAACAGGAATAGGATTTACTACGAATTCAAAACTAGCTGTAGTAAAACAATCTGTATTTGCTGTATTTTCAATTCGGGTAAAGATAGTTTCATTAAAAGCATCACTGTTTGTATAGCTTAATGGTAAAGGGTTTAAATTATCATTTGCATCGTCTTGTGAGGTATGAAACGTAATACTCGTTTCATTTTCATCTTGTGTTCCTCTTATTGTTGGTTTTAAATCTTCTAAATTTACTGTAGCAATACCATCTAATTCATCACCTAGGTTATCGCAAATCTCAATAGTGTTTAATACGGGGACTTGTGGTGTTGAAAAGACTTCAAGCTCAAAGGAGTTAATGTCGTAACAATTGGTGTTTTCAATGTTATTTACACGAACAAAAATCCTTTGTGGATTACTAATATTGGTGTAAGGAAACGCAATTTTATTGTCACCAGAATTGGCATCAGCTAGTGTTTCAAAATAACTAACCTCATACAGTAAGGGATCTTGAGTTAAAAGGGCTTCGGAGTTCTTATCTGTAAAATCGAAAGAAAATAGACCATCATTATCAGTGGCATCACAAACCTCTACTCTTGAAAGTGAATTTGCTATAGGAATATCAAAAATACCAACAACAGCAGTTCCTTCTATTGGGCAATCACCATTATTAGGTTCTATATACACTTCGTAAAATCCAGGAGTATCTACAAACAATTGTGATGAGGTTTCAGGTATGATTAAGCCATTATAAGACCAAACATAATCTGCTCCAACAATATCGGTAGCTTGCAGCGTGTAGTTGTCTCCTGTACAAAGTTTTAGTTCTGAGGTGCTAATACCATTTTGAATAATATCAATTTCAGAATTAAACAAAGATTGAATAAAAGGAGGTAAGCCTATCTGACTTCTATTCGTTGGTGGTCCGCCGACATCAAGAAGAACACCTTGTGCGTCGTAAATAACATCTTGCCAATCTGCTTCTGGGTTGGTAATAACTCCGAGATATGTGCCTGAATTACTTTGATTATTAAAATCAAATTGTGCTCTGTAAATTTTTCCATCAATTCCTAGTTGAATGGCTGCTGCACTATATTGATTTGCGTTTGGAGTACTAATGGTTCCTCTAGAGTTGGTGATGTGGTCATTATCGCCATCCAAATCCCATTGCATAATTTCACTTGATCCAGAACCGGCAGCTCCTATACCAATGGTGGCATATACTTTTTTATTATTTGCAGAAAACTCAACACCATACGGACTATTGCCTTCAGAAGGACTGTAAAGTTCTAAAGGATTAGAGATTAAGCCAGAATCGTTATCAAAATCAAATAAATAAACACCACCAGGCGCATCATTTCCCGCTTGCGTATCTTCAAAACCATGATGTGCAACAACTAATTTAGTGCCATCAGGCGAGGCTTTTATATAGCCTAATGCATTTTTGCGATAGCCACTAGCTGGTACAATAAGATTATCACCATCACTAGTGTCAAATGTAGAAATTACAGGACCTATATTTACACCATTTTCGTCAATAGAAACACCATTTTCAGTAACCTTAAAGGCATAAAAAGAATCTACAAAATGTGTAATTACCCAAAAAGAGGTACAATCATCTGCTTTTACGGCTGTAATTTTTTCTGAACATTTAAGTTCCGATTCTAATGGATTTGTAGGGTCATAAGTTGTAAGTGGTACGTTTTTCTCAATAGCATCAACAGCTCCTAAACCACCATCTTCATTCATATTTATTTTGGTATACATTAAACCATCATTTACACCATCTCCATCTGTTTGTCCTGAAAAAGCAGGATTAGACGTGTTAAAATGATGTGGCTCATCTACCGTAAAAATGTAATAAATATTAGGGTCTTGTGGTTTGGGTACAATTAAACCAGAAGAGGTACTAGATGGGTCTCCTTTTAAACCTGTACCATTTTGCATTATAGCATGCTGACTGTTCCAAACAGTTATACCGTCAGAATAGAATAATAAGTTGCCATCAGTATCAGATATTGAAGTACAGCCTTCTAAAGTATTAATTTCTCCGTCATTTACAGCTGTAACAGTATTACTAGAGGCATCAAAACGCAAACCCGCATTTCTTCCAAAATACCAAAATGAGGCTTCATTTTGTGCAAAAAGTTGGGTACTTGTACATAGTAAGAAGATAATAAAAAGAGTCTTTTTCATAATAACTTTGGTGTATTGCTAACACACTAATCAATACTATATAACAACTAGAGCTGTAAAAGCCCTAGTATAGTGTTGAGTTTGTTATAGCAATTGCTATCAAAGGTATTATAAATCTCTCTTTTTTAATAATCGGTATGATAAAAAGATAAAAATGGCAGTCCAACCTAGTACGATAGCTATTTCATACCAATGTACAGCGTAATCATACATAATGTCTGCTTTTTCTGGGAACTTTGTCATTACAATTCTCTGAATAGGTTGGTTAATTAAATTCCACATAGATTGTAAAGGCATGAAATTGTAAATTCCATCTGCAACGGTTTCATTAAGTTTCCATTTCATTAAGCCATAAGTAATACTTTCTGTAATAAATAGTAGGAATAAGAATCCTAATGCAAATGCAGATCGTTTTAATAGCATACCTAAGAATAAACACAAACTAAAGAACCCAACAAGTTTTACAAAATAAGCAAGTAAAAATTCTACTTCTCTAAAAATAATGGAAGCTTCTGTATAACTTGAATAATATAAGCCAATTAAGAATGTTGCTAAGCCAATTAATAGCGTAGCACACAATGAGAAAAATACAATAGTATAAAATTTAGATAGTATAAATTCCTTTTTACTCAGCCCATCAATAAGGTTTTGTTTGAGCGTTTTGTTACTGTATTCATTACCAATCATGCTTACGACAACTATAGCAAAGAAAAATTTGAATTGTGCCGCAAAGAAGGTTGTAATATGCCAAATTATTGGGAAATTAAAAATACCTAACTCACCTAATTCTAAAGTAAAAAAACCAAAGAAGTTAATTTTTATTGAAGACAAAATTAATACCGTAAATGGTAAAATAAATGAGATAATTATTAAAACTCTACTCGCTTTATTAAGCCAAAGTTTTTGTAATTCGAGTTGTATAAGACGTAACATATATTGGTTGGTTTTACATCCTTCTTAAAAGATAAGAAGGGTGCTGTTTTTTTTGATTGATTTATTAATGGTCTGTTAATTGTAAAAACTGTTCTTCTAAACTTTCTTTTCGTTTTACAAGATGTGATAGAAAAATACCTTTTTCAAACATTAATTTATTAAAATCAGAAGCAGACATTGGTTCGTTTAAAAAAGCCGTAATCAATTCGTCCTCTACTGTTACGTTGCCAATGTTGGGGTGTGATTCTAATATGGCTATTAATTCTTGGTGTTTTTCGGCTTTTAATTCAAAAAAACCATGACTGTTAATCATTTCATCTACACGACCAGAATATAATTTTTCTCCTTTACGTAAAACAACCACATGCGAGCAAACTTTTTCAACTTCGTCTAAAAGATGCGAAGCTAAAAGAATGGTAGTGCCTTTAGCTGCAATTTCTTTTATAATTTGACGTATTTGATGAATTCCTTGAGGATCTAAACCATTAGTAGGTTCATCTAATATTAAAATTTCAGGATCGTTAAGTAGGGCAGAAGCAATGGCTAAACGTTGTTTCATTCCTAAAGAATAAGTTCTAAACTTATGGTTTTTTCTATCTAATAAACCAACGACTTCAAGTTTTTCGTCTATTTTACTATGCTCAACTCCTTTTATTTTACAAACGAGCTTTAAGTTTTGTTCTGCCGTCATATAAGGATAAAAGTTTGGTCGCTCAATAATAGCTCCAACTTGTTTTAAAGCATTGTGTGTAGTGGTATTGCCATCAAACCAATGAAAATCGCCTTGTGTTTTGTTTACGACATTTAAAACAATACCTAATGTGGTAGATTTACCACTTCCATTTGGTCCTAAAATGCCATAAACATTGCCTTTGTTAATTGTGAAACTCAAATTTTTCACAGCTGTTAAATGACCAAATTTTTTTGTGAGATTATTGATGGTAAGGATTGGCTCCAAAATGATTGATTTTTAAAATATCAAAATGACACTTCAAATAGCTTAGTGTGACAAATTAGATATTGGTTGGTTATAAAGGTAAGACGATTAAGACTTTTAATTGTTACAATTATTTTTGTTTTATATAAAATAACTTCATTATAGGTGCCAATAAATTTATTAAAAACACTTAAATTTAACACATGAGCAACGATTTAAAAATATCAAAGAAGAAACCAACCTATCCTATTTCAGAGAAACTAGATGCTTATTTGTTTAAGTATAGAAGAAATATAGATTTACCTATTTTATACTCAGATTTATTACGGTTTCAGGGGTCAATAGTTGTTTATGATAAAAATGATGTTGATACGCTTTGGGTACGTGTATTTTACAATGAATTTGAGCGCGAAGAAATTGACAGTAGTTTAAAACAAGTCTATTCTAGTTTAATCTCAGATGGAGGAACATGGATTTTAAAATATTTGAATGTAGATGCGATTGATTTTTGCACGTTTGGAAATTCGAAACCGTTCAGAATTAAAGTTAGAAATATTCTCAATGATAATTTTACTCATTTTTATGTTAAAACAGCAGATGCATCAAGGGTTTATGGGCTAGAGTTAGAACAGATGCTATCACCATATCAAATTAATTTTTTGGTATGTAAAGACACATTAATTGAAGAGCATATTGCAGGTATTCCTGGTGATGAGTTTATAAAAAATATGTTGCCAGATTGCAGTCCGTCAGAGAAAGCACAAATAGCCAAAGAATTTGTAAAGTTTAATGAACGTTGTTTAATTAGGCTTTTGGGAGATATGCGTTCTTATAATTATGTGATAGTACCAACGCACGATTTTGACCATGTGGTTTTTAAAATTAGGGCCATTGATTTTGATCAACAATCTTTTGAAGGTAATCTAAAAATTTATAGACCTCAGTTTTTTAAAGAGAATTTTAAGATGGTTGAGTTGGTGCGTCAAAAAATTCAACACGAATCAATCGATCAGTATAAGGTTGAAGAGCGTTCTATAGTTGCCAAACGAATGCTAAGTTATCATACGCGTTTAAATGCCTTGTTAGATTGCATGGAGGCAGATGAAATCTCACTTCCAAAACATATAGAACGGCTTAAAGAAGATATCTATAATTATACCATGGATTTAAACTTTAGAAAGAGTAAAAACATGGGGGAAATACTTAAAAATGCACTCGATTTTGTAAGACGGAATTACGAGGATGTTAGTTTAAAGCGGTTTTAATTATACCAGCTTTTTAATTCCAATTTTCATCAAAATTCAAATTATCGTAATCATTAGGATCTAAGTCGTCTTCAAACTCATTGTAAAGGTCATCTTCATCTTCATCGGCTTCAAATGTTTTCTCAGGTGCTTGATCTGGAATTTGGCCATGAACATACATTAAGTTTGGGTAGTCTGTTCCTTCTGCTTCTTCAACAATTTCACCTAATTCTACATAAAATGTCCACATATTCATAAAGTCGTAGAGATAGATTAAGCGTGTAGATGCTTCATGAATCATATCTTTAATGATGGTGGTACTCATCATTTTTACTTCGTTACCAGCTTCACTCATATCCATCATCGCAATTTCTTCTCCTTGATTCCACTGCTCATCACTCATATAAAATGAAGCCATTTCCATACCGTCAAATCCAAAAGATTGTGTAATAACATTATGCAAATCTTCCATGGTATCCGTTTCGCGGATTTCTATATCGCGGAATACATCATCTTCGGTATCGTTATCTAGTATAATTCTAAATCTATAAATCATGCTGCAAAGTTAAATCATTTTTTAATTATTTCGTAAAGCGATGTAAGGTAAATGTCATAGCACTTAACAAAATAAATGCACCTACTTGATGTAAGACACCTAGCCATACAGGAACGGCTAATATTAATGTAAAAACACCTAGTAAAAACTGAACACCAACCATTACTAAAAGCGTATTAATACCTTTTGTTTGCCATGTAGTTAATTGCATACGATTAGCTTTATACCAAATAGATAAAATAAATATTACCACAACATAGGCTAGAGTTCTGTGTACAAACTGAACACCACTTTTACCTTCTAAAAAGTTGAGGTAAGTTGGGGTTTGTTCAATAAAAACGGTTTCGTGAATCCATTTACCTTCACTCATTAAAGGCCAGTGGTTATGAATCCATCCGGCATCTAAACCTGCCACAAAAGCTCCATAAATAATTTGAAGTATAAGAACAGCTAAACCAATTCTTATAAAATTTCTAAATTTTTTATCAATGACTTTCTTGTCAGGGAACATGAGATCTAAAGCCACCCAAAAGGTGTAAGCAAAGGTTAAAAATGCTGTGGTTAAGTGTGCCGCTAATCTAAAATGACTGACGTTAGGCTCGTCTACTAAACCAGATTTTACCATATACCAGCCTAGAAAACCTTGAAAACCTCCTAAAATAAGAAGTATTACGGATTTTTTTATTGTGGATGTTGAAAGGCGTTTTTTAATTAAGAAATAAATAAAAGGAATGATAAAAACTAAACCAATAAAACGTCCAATAACTCTGTGAATCCATTCCCAGAAGTAAATGTCTTTAAATTCTTCTAAACCAAAGTGGTTATGTAATTTTTGATATTCAGGGTATTGTTTGTAAAGTTCAAAGGCTTCATTCCATTCTACTTCATTCATTGGAGGTATAGTACCAGAAATTAATTTGTAGTTTGAAATAGATAAGCCCGAATGTGTCAGTCTAGTGATACCACCAACAATCACCATGATAAAGATTAAAACACAACCTGTCAATAACCAATATATAACTGTTTTGTTTTCTTTTGTTTGATGAGCCATAAATACAAGAATTAATATTATTTTACTGCTTACTGCTTACTGCTTACTGCTTACTGCTTACTGCTTCAAGTCCTAATTTTTTACCTTTCTCTAACATCAACTCAAAAGCAGCATCATGTTCATTAGGAATTTCTCCTTCTAAAATGGCTTCCTTAATTGCTTCTTTAATTATTCCAATTTCTCTAGACGGTTTTAAATTAAAGGTTTCCATAATTTCTTCTCCAGAGACTGGTGGTTGAAAATTTCTTACCTGATCGCGTTCCTCTACTTCAATAATTTTATCTCTTACCTTCTGAAAGTTGTTGTGATATTTTTTAAACTTTTTAGGATTTTTTGTTGTGATATCAGCTTCACAAAGTGTCATTAAGTCTTCAACATAGTCACCTGCATCAAACACCAAACGTCTAACGGCAGAATCGGTTACATCTGAAGCTAATACAATTGGTCGCGAACTCATAAATACCATTTTCTGAACAAATTTCATTTTATCATTCAAGGGCATTTTTAGTCGCTTAAAGAGTTTATAAACCATTTTAGAGCCTACAAATTCGTGCGCATGAAACGTCCACCCAATTTTTTTGTGAAATTTCTTAGTTGGTGCTTTTCCTATATCGTGTAATAACGCAGCCCAACGCAACCATAAGTTGTCTGTAGTTCTAGCGATATTATCTACAACTTCTAAGGTGTGATAAAAATTATCTTTATGGCGTTGGCCTTCAATTTCATCAATACCTTTAAGTGCTGTTAGTTCAGGAAGAATATATTGTAAAAGGCCTGTTTTTTCTAAATGAATAAAACCAATAGACGGAGTTTTACTTTCTAGAATTTTATTGAGTTCAACAACAATACGTTCTTTGGTAATAATTTTTATACGCTCTTTATTATCGGTAATTGCTTTAAGAGAGGCATCTTCAATTTTAAAATTTAGTTGCGTTGCAAAACGAATAGCACGCATCATACGTAATGGGTCGTCGCTGTAGGTAATGTTGGGTTCTAAGGGGGTCCGAATAATACCTTCATCTAAATCTTCAAGGCCATTAAACGGATCTAAAAGCTCGCCAAAATTGTTTTCATTTAGACTTAAAGCTAACGCATTAATCGTAAAATCGCGTCTATTTTGGTCGTCTTCTAAAGTACCATTTTCAACAATTGGATTTCTGCTGTCTTCATTATAGCTTTCTTTCCGAGCACCAACAAATTCAATTTCAATATCGTCAAAGCGTAACATCGCTGTTCCGTAGGTTTTAAAAACCTGAACTTTAGGTTGGTTAGGTAGGTTTTTTGCTACTTGTTTTGCCAATTCAATACCACTTCCAACAGCTACGACATCAATATCTTTAGCATCACCACGGTCTAGAAGATAATCGCGAACAAAACCACCTATAACATAACTTTCTACCTGTAATTCTTTAGCAGATTTTGAAATGTACTTAAAAATATTGTGCGTTAACGCTTGTTTGTGGTTCATAAGCTAATTGAAACAACAGAAATTCTATAAATAGGTTGAAGAAATATCTGTTTTTTTTGCTGTGCAAAGATACGACACAGCACTAACCTTTAAAAATGAAAACTAAGCTTTTTAAGGTGTAATATTTATTTGGAATCTTGAAGATAGAATTCTGCGATTTTCCAATCTAAAGGAGTGTCAATATCAATAGAAGTTTCTTCAGACATGATATATTTTTTAACTTTACTAAATGCTTTTATTTTTTGTGTTCTCAAAGCTGTTGAGTTAATAACATAGATGGCTCCATTTAGTTCCCAAACATCAGGGCAATCTTGTCGTCTGGTGTAGTTTCCTTCTTTTGAAGGCTTTAAAAAGCCATTGTTTTCTTCGTATAAATTATAATAAGGATTTGCAGATGCTTGCTTTGCAGATACAACCATGTCTATAGAATTATCATAGCGGTTTATACAGTCTTGAACTTGCTCTAAAGTTCTAAACGGCGAGGTTGGTTGTAATAGTACAATAGCATCGTAAGTTTTATTATTTAGTTTTTCGTAGGCTTCTAAACCATGTAAAATAACATCTTGAGAATTGGCGGTGTCAGTTGCTAATTCTGCTGGGCGTTTAAACGGAATTTCTAAACCAAGCTTTTGGGCAACCTCAATAATTTCATCGCTGTCGGTTGTAAAACAAATGTCTTTTTTATCTGCAATTTTTTTAGCAATATCAATACTATACTGAATTAAAGGTTTGCCGTTTAAAAGTTTAATGTTTTTTTTAGGAATGCCTTTGCTTCCGCCACGAGCTGTTATTACAACGAGATAATTCATATTACAATTTTATGTGTTTTATGTCTTCTTGTGCTTTTTCAAAATCTTCAGGTTTGCCAATGTCTAACCAGTATGTTAAAATTGGATAATTGATGATTTTTTTATTCTTAGATAGTAAAACCTCAATTAAATCAGTGGCATCGAAAAAAATATTTTCAGGAATAAAATTTAAACATTCTTTTTTAAACATATAAATACCAGCATTTGAGTAATAAGTATAAGAGGGTTTTTCTTTTAAGTCGGTAACATAACCCGCTTTGGTTTCTACAACACCATGTGGAATATTTACTTTATAAGGTATAGTTGCTATTAAAGCATCACCTTTTTTTGAAAGAAAATCATTAAAAATCGCTTCAAAATTTGCATTAGTAAGCAAATCTGCATTCATCACTAATATGTAATCTTTTTTTAAGTTTTTGTTTAGTTTTAATGCTCCAATAGTTCCTAAAAACTTGGGTTCTTTTATAAAATTGAAATCAATTTGATGCGGATTATTCTTTTGAAAATAAGCGATAATTTGATCACTTAAATAATTAACAGTTATATTAATATGTTTAATTCCGTATGAAGCAAGAAGGTCTGTATTGTACTCAATTATTGGTTTGTTACCTACTTTTAAAAGAGGCTTTGGTGTGTCTGTTGTTAACGGCATTAAGCGTTCACCTTTACCACCAGCCATAATTACAACATCTATTTTGTTATGCATCAATTACATTTTATGGTCTAAATATTTACCAGTTTCTTTGTGGTTAAAGTTCGGTAATATTTTATGAAATAAGTCGATTAGATCTTCCTTTGTCCAAGATTTATTGGCTTTAAAATCTTTTATGGCAGTTGAAAATAGGTTAAGTTTATTTTCGGTATCAATTTTTAATTCATTTTTAATAATACCAAGTCCATCAAAACGATCAAGATCTAAACTGTCATGTTCCGTATAGAAGGTTTCAGATTCTTTTTCGCCTGTGGTATCAGTTTTAGGTACTAAATATGGCCATTTTCTAGATTGAGGTAAGGTTTTAACTAATTGTCTTGCTTCATCTTCATTGTCACATAAATAAGGTTCGTATCCAAGTGCAGTTATATAGTTGATGGCAATATCTGTAAAACTTGTAAGGTGTAAATCCTTATTGAGTTTCGGAAAAAATATATCGTTATTCTCTCCAAAAATACAGGATAGTAAACAGAGCTCTCCTGATTCTTTTGTTGTAATAAAATACCTCTTAATATCGTTGGGTGCTACAATAGGTTGCCCTTTTTTAATCCGTTGCTCAAAACTATGTAGTAAAGAACCATCTGAAAAGGCGACATTAGCAAAGCGTGCCGTAGAAATAGTAATATCTTTACTGTTTTGCAATAAGAATAACTCCATAATACGTTTTGACGCTCCCATCATGTTCACAGGGTTTGTGGCTTTATCTGTAGACACGCAAAAATATTTTTTTACGTTATTTTCTACTGATTGTTGAATGGTTTTTTCGGTATTAAAAATATTGATATCAATCATTCGCATTAGTGTGAAGGCGTCTTCTTCACTGCGTACGTGTTTTAATGCGGATAGATTTAGAACATAATCATAATTACCATCAGAATCAATAAATGCATCATATTCTATGGATCCAATATCTAAGGCAAAGGTTTTAAAATCTCCGTCGATGTAACCAAAAGAACTCCTGATATCTCGCACTAATTCAGCTAAGTTATTTTCACTGATATCAACAACATGGAGTTTTTTAGGATGCCGTTTAAAAATTTCTTTGGTAACGGCTTGCCCAATAGTCCCTGCTCCACCAAGGACTAGAAATTTAGAGGATGAAATGCTTGTATTTAATTCGTTATGGTAAGTGTGAATCTCTTTTTCAAACAATTGATGCTCTCTTCCAATGAGATACAATAGGTTTGATTTTATGTATGGATTGTGGTTCATTCAAGTTAAAGATAAATTATATGTCTTATATTATCATAAACTACTGTGTTAATATTAATCAGTTTTTTTTACTCAAAATTTCATTATAATAAGATAATGTGTCTGCTGTCATTTTCTCTTTAGTATACAAAGAAAGCACTTTTTGGCGTGCTTGTTTTTCTAAAGTTTTATAGTCTTGAGGATTTTTAAAAACCTCTAAAACTAAATTTTTAAAGTCGTCGTTATTTTTTGCTATAAAGCCATCTTTGCCATGGTTAATGATTTCTTTAGCAACTGGAATATTAGAAACAATCGTTACTTTTTCTAAAGCCATGGCTTCAATAATTGTAAAACCAAAGGTTTCCCCTTTAGATGGAACCGCGATGACCGAGGCTTCTGATAATTTTATTGGAATTTTAGAGAATGGAATGTGACTATGATATGTAGTGTTTTTTAGAGCTTGTTCAGAAAACACTTCGGCTTTTAAATATTCCCAATATTTTTCTCCTCTTCCAATGAGGTGTAGGGTAGCATTGGGCTCTTCTTTTATTATAGCATTAAATATTTTAGCCAAATCTTTCACTCCCTTAGCTTCTGAGAGCGTTCCTATATAAAACAATGACTTAGGTATGGTGACTACGTTTTTTGGAGAAAAATGATTAGTGTCAATTCCGTTAGGAATTACAGCATCGACATCAACGTCGTAATAGTTTTTTATGAATTTTTTAGAAAAAGAACTATTGGCAACTGAGTATGGTGTTGCTAAAAGTGCTTTTTTCTCCATTTTAATTTTTAATGTTTCATTTTTTTTGCCGAGATAATAATGCCAAAAGCCTCTAGAGCCATGAAATCTTGTAACAAGAGGTATACTATTGTCCCAATATGCCGTAAAACCATTAAAGGTAAATGATTGAATAATATCGATATCATTTTTTAAGGCATATGATTTTAATTTTTTCATTAAAAAAAGACGTTCCTTTTTTAACCAATATTCAGTTACTGATGGCTGGTTTAAACTTGAGCTTAAAGAGCGCATCAGTTCTGATAAAGGTTTGGTTTTAGAGTATTGTTTAAAGAATTTAATCTTAATATTACCATCGTTTAAATCATATTTTTTTTTAGAAAACCCATATATATATACTTGGTGTCCTTTATCCACTAACTCTTTAGAAATAGTTTTAAAAAATGTGCCAACCCCTCCATTTGCAGGTAACTCAGGATGCGAATACTCGTTAGTAAAAAATAGAATTTTCATATTTATTTTAATTCATGTTTAACCAATTCGTCAAACATCTTTTTAGAAATTACCGATTTAGTAAAATTATCTAAAAGGTATTGGTATCCATTGGTTGTAAATTTATCTTGAAGCGCTTTATCATGCATTAATATCGTCACTTTTTTAGCAAAATCGGTTGCATTACCAACTTTTGCCAAAAGGCCAGTTTCGCCATCTACAATAACTTCTGATATGCCACCTGCATCAGCAGCAACAATAGGCACTTTGCAGGCATAGGATTCTAATAACACACCACCTGTAGGTTCATTATTAGATGTAAATAGAAATAAATCAAGCTCAGGTAATAGTTCTGGGACATCACGTCTAAAACCTGTAAAGATAATATGTTCTGTTAATCCTTTTTCATTAACATAATTGCGTATATCTTGTTCCATACTACCTTTTCCAACTAAGATATATTTGGCTTTAATTTTATTTTCTTTTACTAAAATTTCAACCGTATCAACCCAAGTATAGTGGTCTTTAAAACCTGTGAACTCTGCAATATTTCCTATGAGTTTGTAATCTTCAGGAATTTTAAATTCTTTATGCAGCATTCCTGTAGGAGCTTGTTTTTTAAATTTATTAATATCAGTCACACTTCCTATAACGGTAAATCGGCTATGGTCTTTTACAGCAAACTTTAAAGATTCAACTACAGGTTGCGACACACATATAATTTTTTTAATGCCTTTGTAGTTGTATTTCCACTTTCTAAAAAAGTTAGTGTCTACACGTTTTATAAGTGTTCTACAAAGCACTAAAGGTACTTTCATACCATAAATAAAATGCGATAGTACAGCTAAAGTATGTGCTTTACTACTGTGAATAAAAATAACAGATGCTTTCTTCTCTTTGGCGAGTTTTTTAAATGCCTTAGCATAAGATAAACTGTATTCCGATTTGTATTCAAACGGAATTACTTGCATGCCTTTTTCTGTTGCAATGCGATACAATTCTGAATCTATAGGACAAACAATCCATTGGTCTTCAACATAGCCTTCCGCTTTAAAAGCTTCATATAAATAAATGATTTTTTGTTCGTGTCCACGCCAACCATTTGAAGCTGTAAATTGTATTAATCGCATTTAAGAGAGGTTTGATTTTTGGTAAAAATAGGAATTATAAGCTTACTTAATTTTATAAAGTCCTACGGCTTTTTTTAATTTCTTACTCATTAAGACATAGTTGACATAAAGTTTATTTTTAAAACTTAAATAGCGCCATTCTTTATGAGGAATGATGTGTTTTGAAACCTTAGCGTTGATATCGTCAGAAACAATAAAGTCGGTTTTTATTGCATCCCAACTTACGTTGTCATAACCATCAAACTCGTTGACTTTATTTTTTTCGTGAATAATAGACATCCATAAGCGTTGATTGGCTATTTCAACACGTCTCGATTCTTTTTTCCACATATTATGGTCACTAAACCATACTGTTTTTGGTGTGTCGTTTTTTTCAATCAGGCTTATAAAAGGATTAAAAATATGCTCTTTCTTTCCTAGCATAATATCTGGTGAAACTTGTAATGAGTAGCCTTTTAAAATATCAATAGCCATAAAATCTTGCGATTTAAATTGCTGTTGAATTGTTGCTATATAGTCTTTACGAATACAATCGTCGTTATCAATTCGCGATGTAATAATATAAGGACTGTCTTTGCTGTCTTCTGCTATATATGATTTAATAGACGAATGAAAAGCGTCCATACCATCAATGTAAAAAGCCTTAAAATGTGGGTAAGGTTTTAAAAGCGCTTCAATTTCTGTTTTAAAATCGGCATCGGTTGTCGTGTCAAAAAATAACAACCATTGGAAATCTGTATTGGTTTGGCTAGCAACTGAGGGTAAACAGAAATTACTAAACAAACCAATTCTATGTGTCATCCACTCTCTAGTTAATAATGTTTCGTTATTCTTTGTGACGTCCCAATTTTTATTTTTGAGATTAAAGCGAGTGATGAGATAGTGTTTAAACATAGGAGATTATTAGATGACACAAATTTACAGAAATATTTGGAAGTCTTTCAGCTATAATTGAAGCGGCTTTTAATCTTTTGTCCAAAGAATTAAATACCTACTTTTGCAGTCAAAGATTACTATTATTTATATGTCAGTAACTGTAAAAATTCATGATAATTCTGCACTAACTAAAGATCAGTTAATGAGTGCCATTAAAAATTTTGACCAACAAGGTGAAATGATTGGTAATGGTTATAGGAATGTTATAAAAATACTGACTATTGGTGGAGAACGCTACAATATAAAAGAATTTAAAGTCCCTAATTTAGTTAATAAAATTGTCTATAAATTTTTTAGAAAAAGCAAAGCAGAGCGTTCGTTCTTATATGCAACACGTTTGCTTAAAGCAGGTGTTTTAACCCCATCACCAGAAGCTTTTGTTGAATATAAGTCGGCATTTACTTTTGGTAGTAGTTATTATATCAGTAAGCAATTAACATACGATTTTACAATACGAAAGCTTATTGATGAGCCAGAATGTGATGATTATGATAATATCTTAAGGCAGTTTACACAATTCACTTACAGGTTGCACGAAAATGGTATTCATTTTTTAGATCATTCGCCAGGTAACACACTGATAAAAAAAGAAGATGGAGTTTATAAATTTTATTTGGTAGACCTTAATCGAATGGATTTTAAAACCTTGAGTTATGATGAACGATTAGCAAATTTTGCACGCTTATCTCCTAAGGATTATATGCTGGATATTATTAGCGATGAATATGCTAAGTTAATCGGGAAGCC
>Ga0193955_1000345_pt1 | contig 27762 bp, 23 predicted proteins | sample BB_6_MG_FD_140343 | JGI IMG/M metagenome (GOLD analysis project Ga0193955, IMG submission 140343) | Microbial mat bacterial communities from the Broadkill River, Lewes, Delaware, United States - BB_6_MG | ecosystem: Environmental > Aquatic > Freshwater > River > Microbial mats | place: USA... | reverse complement strand
TAAATGCTTTTTGATCGCGGCGCAAGGAATGTAGCATAGTTGTTCTATGTAAATTCCTTGCAACAATGAGCAAGAAGCATTTAAACGAATCCGTAGGACAGCGTTTATTAGCCATTTCTACTTCGTTATCGCTTATTAGAGTAGAACAACTACACAACATAAGCTCTGCCTTGTATAAAAGGCTAATAAACTGCTGCAAAAATAATCAGCAAAGATCAACAGACCCTATTAAAATTCATTGATTTTATGCTGCGCGCATTATACCGAATATCAATTGATTCTCAAACGAGAGAATTAATCGATTGATTTAAAATCAATTTTATTACTTTGTGCTAAACGCACTTCTATGGCTTGTGCTTTTGCACGAATTCGTTGTTCAAGTTGGTCAACTAAATCGGTATTATCGAAACGTTCTTTTTGCCGAATACCATCTAAATAAAAGCCACTTTTTTTATTGCTACCTGTTAGGCCTAAGTCAGACACCATCGCTTCACCAGGCCCATTGACTATACAACCAATAATAGAAACATCCATAGGAGTCATAATGTCTTCAATACGTTGTTCTAACGCATTAACGGTGGCAACCACATCAAACTCTTGACGAGAACAGCTAGGACAAGCAATTAAATTAATGCCTCGACTGCGCAGTTTTAATGATTTTAAAATATCAAAGCCAACCTTAATTTCTTCCACGGGGTCAGCCGCTAAGGAAATACGTAAGGTATCACCAATGCCTTGCGCTAATAATAAACCTAAGCCAACTGAAGATTTTACTGACCCGGAACGCAACCCACCAGCCTCAGTAATACCAAGATGTAGTGGATTATCTATTTGCTTGGCTAATAACTTATATGATTCTACAGCAAGAAAAACATCGGAAGCTTTTACACTGACTTTAAACTGATTAAAATTGAGCCTATCTAGAATATCCACATGGCGCATCGCCGATTCAAGCAAAGCTTGAGGCGTAGGCTCTGTATATTTTTCTTGTATGTCCTTTTCTAAGGAGCCACCATTAACACCAATGCGTATTGGAATGTTTTTATCTCGAGCGCATTCCACTACACTACGAACGCGATCTTCTCGCCCGATATTACCTGGATTAATTCGCAAGCAATCCACTCCGTATTCGGCAACTTTTAACGCAATACGATAATCAAAATGAATGTCAGCTACAAGTGGCACATTCACTTGCTTTTTTATCTCTCTAAATGCTTCTGCAGCATCCATCGTTGGTACACTAACACGCACAATATCTGCTCCAACCGCTTCAAGCGATTTAATTTGTGCGACGGTAGCTGCTACATCAGTCGTTTCAGTATTCGTCATTGATTGCACTGTAATAGGTGCATCGCCACCAACAGGCACATTACCCACCATAATTTGGCGAGATTTTCGGCGAATAATTGGAGATTCTTTAAACATAATTTTTCTTACAGGTTTCTTTATGAATAGTTTATAAATTTAACGGTAAAGTGAACTTAGCAATATTTCCCTTACTGAACATAGACATATCTACAGGTTCACCATCAAATACTATGCTTGCTAATTCAGGCTTTCCGAGCGTGATTTTTAATGGTGCCGCACCGCTAATGGTCATAACATAACCCGATTTTTTTACTCCCCATGCAATGCGCTCTCCTGTAGCATCGAAAATATTAACCCAACAATCACCTGAAAAAGTAAAAACTGCGGTGCTAACATTGGCAATAGGTTGTTGATCTTCGTTAGAAAGCGTATTGGTAATTTCTTCTTCAAGTATCTCTGCAAGTGGTTCAACTGCTGTTAAATTACCATTGTTTTGGCTTGCCTGTTCCGGACTTGTTAACGGTTCTATTTGTTCTGACGCTGCCTGTTCTTTTATTATTTCTGTACTTGGTAAATTATTATCAGGAGATAACTCTTCAGACTTATTTTCTTCATTTTCTACACTTACTGAAGGTGTAGATAATACGGGAGTTGTGAGTTCACTTGAGATTTTTTCATCAACAGATTGTTTAGGTTCTTGCTGCCACCACAGTACCATCAAACCACACAAAATGGCGACTATAAAATAGCTAAACCACATTAATCGGCTATGTTCAGCTTGTTTCTCTGTTAAATTAGAGAAACTTTGCATTTCGCTACGTTGAACTTCTGCTACACCAAGCATGTCATAAGCGTTCAGTACTTCCTTAGCATCAACATTAACTAGTTTTGCATAACTGCATAAATAACCACGATTATAAGTTGCGGGTAATTTCTGATTAAACAAGTCTTGTTCAATATTTTCCACTAAGCTTGTTTTAAACTTTAATTTTTTGGCAACATCCTCAGTGGTAAGCGATAGGTTTTTTCTCGCTTCACTCAACATTTGGCCTGGGCCAACTATCTCTATGTCTTCACTTAGCTCATCAGATTGTTTATCTTCACGAGACGATATTATTGATTTATTATTCATTTACTGATTTACCAATTTAGGGTTTTCTAAAAAAATTATATCTTTAATATGAAGATTTTTATTTTTAGCAATTTTGTTCCATCGACGTAATGCATTTATTTTTACATTATATTTCACCGAAATGCTATACAAAGTATCACCTGCACTAACTACGTGAAAGTCAGGGAAATTTTTAGATTCAACATGTTCTTCAGCGAGTTGTTCTGATACCGCTTTTATTTTAATAGCTTCTTCTGCGTTTTTCTCTGCAATCATGCTTTCATCTGACATTTGCTCTGCTTGTTCTGGCTTAGACGCATCAAGGAGCACCATTGTTTTTTTCGCAGCCACAACCGTATTTTGACTACTTGCTTCAGAAGCTGGTTGGTTAACTTCATTTACCCGTTGCTTTACTCTTGTTTGCTTTTCTTTAGTCTGATTCTTTTGAACAGCGTCTAACTGAGTAGTCTCAGCCATTACTTGCTTACTTTTCTGTTTTGATACAACACCCGATGCAGGGCGTTTAATTTTAGGGGCTACTTTATTTTCTTTTTTTGGTGACAATTTCACGGTACGTTTTTTAGGGCTAGACGGTAAATTAGCCTCTTGTGAATTTTGGTATCTTTGAGCTAAATTGTCTGCCTCTATTAATTCCAATTCATTAAGCAGGTATTGTTTAGCTTCCCACGATTGAGGGTACATTTTTACTAACATGGTACCATAATTTTTTGCGACACTGCGTTGCCCAAGTTTATGATGTACCTTATAAGACAAGGCTAAAGATTGAGGACTAAAACGACGCGTTACTTTTGAAAAGCGTTGTTCAAACAGTTTAGCCTGCTGGTAATCACCCATGGCATATTGTAACTGCACCATTTGCAATAACGTAGAAGCACTACTAGGGCTGTGCAAAATAGCTTTATTCAAATATATTTCAGCCTTGCTAAAATCATCTATTTGTAAAAAACAAGACGCTAGGTTGTCATAACTTTTAGCCACTAAAACATAACTGGGTACTGCAATTGCTTTTAACAATTGTTTTTCTGCTTCCTCGACTTTATTTTTTCGACATAAATACACCCCATAATTATTTAGGGTGTCTGCATCATCACTTTTGATAGAAAGCGCCTTTTCATAAGAATCAATTGTTTGTTCGTCTTCACCTACCGTTTCATAATAGTGTGCAAATGCGGTATACACTTGAACCATATTCGGTGCAAAGTTTTTCGCTTTTTCTAAGTTTTGTTTAGCTTGGGACATATTTCCCATTTTCAGATAACCTAATCCTAACGAAATACGTGTGGCTGCCATATCATCTCTATTCGATTGATTTTGTACAACAGGCGTATTGTCATTTTCGTAACTTTGTGTAACACAACCAGATACAAGCATCGGCAAGGCTACAAAAGCAGTAAAAATGGCTCGTTTTGTCATTAAGTATTTATCCATAATATGCTGAACTTGCTTTATTAATTTCATTTTTATGATAATGGTATTTGATAATAGCGCGATCAGAGTATCTTTACCGATATTTCGTCAGCTTTCATCTGTTTTTTTTGTGTTATAGCATTTTGTTGTAACTGCGTGCGTTTTGTTCGGTCTAATACGTCTCCAGCTAATTGCCCGCAAGCAGCGTCAATATCTTCTCCTCGTGTTCTTCGTGTTATCACCGTTAAACCATAACTCTGTAAAACTTTATCAAAGCGATCAATACGTGAATTACTTGGGCGTTTATAAGGAGAGCCAGGATAAGGATTGAAAGGAATTAAGTTAATTTTACTGGGTAAATCTTTTAAAACATGGGCTAACGCGTGTGCTTGTTCGGTAGAATCATTCACATGGTCGAGCATGACATATTCTATTGTTGCTTGTTTGTTTGCCTTTGAACCGTCAATATAACGCGCCGCCGCTGCTAAAAACTCTTCTAATGGGTATTTTTTATTAATGGGAACTAACTCATCACGCAGTGTATTATCTGGTGCGTGAATAGAAATAGCCAAAGCACAGTCAATTTTCTCTTTTAGCATATCTAACGCAGGCACAACACCCGAGGTACTTACCGTAACTCGACGTTTTGAAAGACCATAACCTAAATCATTCAACATGGTATCAAGGGCTGGAATTAAGTTTTTCATATTCAGTAACGGCTCGCCCATTCCCATCATAACAATATTGGTGATGGGCCGTTTACCTGTTATGCGAGTTGCCCCAATATCATTCGCTACACGCCATACTTGACCGATTATTTCAGCCATTGATAAATTACGATTGAAGCCTTGCTGAGCAGTAGAGCAGAAAGTACACTCAAGAGCGCAGCCTACTTGTGAAGAAACACATAAAGTAGCGCGATCATTTTCTGGTATCCATACGGTTTCAACTTCTTGACCGCCTTCTAACACAAGTGCATATTTAATTGTGCCATCGCTAGAGACTTGTTTTTGAGAAATTTCAGGAGATTTAATTTCACAATGCCGCTGTAATTTTTCACGTAGCTTTTTATTCAAGTTTGTCATTTGCTCAAAATCAGAATAACCGAAATGATAGATCCATTTCATTATTTGATCTGCTCTAAAAGGCTTTTCACCTAGGGATGAAAAGTAATCACGTAACCCTTGATGGTCAAGATTCAATAAATTTACTTTAGCGCTTTCTTTGACACTTTCTTTAACGATAGGGTCGCTCATATAACAAACTCTCACAATTTATACGAAAAATAGGGAAGATACCGATGCAAATTGTACGCTTTTTAAGCTTAACTCGCAATTTTACACTTTAACTTAAAATGCAAAAAGGATTTTACTGATAACTCAGCAAAATCCTTTAAATTTAATTCATTACTTAATCAATGCACACCAAATAAATGCTAGAAAGCTTCACAGAGCGTATGGAAATACGTGAGTAAAGTTCACAGCACAACTATAACTGTGCAAAGAGTAACAATGAATTAACGAGTGCGTGGACAAATCTCATCATCAGAGAAGAAATAAGCAATTTCACGTGCTGCAGATTCTAAAGCATCTGAACCGTGACATGCATTCTCATCAATTGAATCTGCATAATCTGCACGTAATGTACCAGCTAACGCGTCGCTTGGGTTAGTAGCGCCCATGATTTCACGATTTTTAAGAACAGCATTTTCGCCTTCTAATACCTGCACCATTACAGGGCCAGACGTCATAAACTCAACTAAAGCACCAAAGAAAGGGCGCTCACTGTGTTCTGCATAAAAGCCTTCTGCTTTTTCTTTGCTTAAATGTAACATTTTAGAAGCAACAATTTTAAGACCCGCAGTTTCAAAACGGTTGTAGATTTGTCCAATAACATTTTTTGCTACTGCATCAGGTTTTACGATAGAAAAAGTACGTTCGATAGCCATGATAAGCCCTTTTTAATAAATTTAATAAATAGTTTAAGTGTAATTTAATAAATACCAAATCATCAGAAATCAAAAACAATCGGTACCTACAAATTTTGGCGCGATTATAAACGAAAAAAGTGTAAACTTCTAATATTAAGCACTCAAATTATGCAAACTCTCCATATATTTTTTTCTGGTCCTTTAGTCGTATACATCGAACATAAAAATAACAACGCATTACATTTAAAACGATGAGAATCGCTGACTAAAAAATTTTTCACCTCCTCTGCAGAGCAAGCAAACTGTCACATTTCTTTTTCTTACCAAAATAGCATAAGATTTTTTAAATTTTTTTAGCCGAATTTATGATAATTGATTGTTACATTTGGTCACATTGTCGAAAAAATTCTGAAATACTTTCATAGTTCACTGCGCGGTAAAATTAAAAACAAAAATAGGAAGATCTATGCAATTTATTAAACGCGTACATGGGCAAGAACAACCTTATTGGCCAGCAGGCCCCTTTAAAATTAGATTACCTTTTATTCATTACCGCTGGGAATTACCAGAAATGATCCAAGGGTTTTTTATGTTCGTGGTTGGCCTAGCCATGATCCCTTTACTTGAAAGCTATTTAGGCATGCCTTATGAAGCAGCATTAGCTTTCACCTTTATTGCTGGTATTGGTTATATTTTACCCGCATTACTCGGTGTACCTTTAGTACCAGGTTGGATAACCCCTGCTATACCGGTTGTATTACTGTATTTAAAAGGTTTTGAACCTGGTCCTGAAGCAATTAGGGCGTTGTTTGCCTTACAAATTGAGGTCTCTATTATTTTTCTAATTTTAGGCGCTACCCGACTAGGGTCTAAATTGGTTGACGTCATTCCAAACTCTTTAAAATGCGGCATAATAATTGGGGCAGGTATGGCAGCAATGATGGGAGAGCTCAAGGTAGGTGGACGTATTGACTCAACGCCTATTTCATTAATTGTTGGCTCTATCATTTCAGCCTATATTTTATTTTCACTGTCTTTTAAAAATGTTATCAACGAAAATTCTTTAGCACGTAGAATTGCTAATTTCGGTATGGTACCAGGAATGATCATAGCGATGCTCGTTGGTTGGACTGTAGGTGAATATCCATTACCTGAAATAAAATGGGGCATTACTAATCCTGATTTTTCTTTGATGTGGCAATACTTACCTTTTACAGTTGGTTACCCTGACTGGGAAGTATTCTTGCTAGCTATCCCAACCGCTTTAATTGCTTATGTTATTGCTTTTGGCGATATTTTAGTTGGCTTCACTTTAGTTAATCGTGTTGACCATATTAGAGACGATGAAAAAATTGAAGAAAATGTTGACCGTGTGCATTTAGTTACCGCTATTCGTAATGGTTTTCATGCATTTTTAGCACCATGGCCTGGACTCGCAGGACCATTATGGACTGCAGCACACGCCACCGTTGCTGAGCGATATGCAATGGGTCGTAAGTCTATGGAATCAATTTATAGCGGTGGTGGTACTTTTTGGATGAGTGGTTTACTCGCGTTATTGGCATTACCTTTAGTAACTTTATTTAAACCAGTATTACCCATTGCACTTTCTCTTACGTTAGTTCTTACTGCTTACATCTGTATTATGGTAGGTATGGAACAATTAAAAAGTTCTACAGAACGAGGAGTTGCAGGTATTGTTGCGGTTACATTAGCCATGCCTGATCCTAAATCCACTATGTATGCTGTGTGTATTGGTGTCATACTTTATTTTCTCATTGAACGACCTAGATTGATGGGTAAGCATAATAGCAAAGATAACATCATATTTGCTGATGGTGAGCAGAAAGAAGTCGCACTATCTACTGGCAATAAAACACTAAAATAGGGAGAAATCCAAATGAGTACCATAAACATTTTTGAACAATATTTAGATCCAAATGAAGCAAATTATATGGCGTTAACCCCCATTTCTTTTTTAGAGCGGGCAGCATTTGTGTATCCAGATAAAATTGCAACAATTAATGGAAATATTCGCCACACATGGTTGGAAGTATTCCAGCGCTGTACACGTTTTGCTAGTGCTTTGGCAAAACGGGGAATTACTCGAGGTGATACTGTTTCAATAATAGCCCCCAATATTAGTGAACATTTTGAAGTTCACTTTGGTGTACCCATGAGTGGTGCCGTACTCAACTCAATAAATACTCGCCTTGATGCTGAGGCCATTGCTTTCATACTGGTACATGCTGAAACCAAAGTACTCATCACGGATAAAGAATTTAGCCCCGTTGTAAAAAAAGCACTACGGATGATTCCGCATAAACCATTAGTGATTGATATTGATGACCCTCATTTTAACGAGGGCCAGTTAATCGGCTCAGTAACCTATGAAGAATTACTTAATGAGGGCGATAGCGATTATCAGCCATTAAGACCAGTTAATGAATGGGATGCCATCTCCTTAAATTATACTTCTGGCACAACAGGTGATCCTAAGGGCGTAGTTTATCATTACCGTGGCGCATATCTAAATGCAGTCAGCAACGTCATGTCATGGGGAATGACAGAACACCCTGTTTATTTATGGACACTACCTATGTTTCATTGCAATGGCTGGTGTTTTCCATGGTCAATTGCCGCAACAGCAGGCACAAGTATTAGTTTACGCCATGTACGCGCTGAACCTATATTTGATTTAATAAAAACAGAAAATGTAGGGTATTTTTGTGGTGCCCCTATTGTATTAAATATGCTTAACGGCGCAGACGCATCATTGAAGGCGGGTATCAATCATACTGTAAAAGTAATGACCGCTGGCGCTCCACCGCCAGCTTCAGTGATAGAAGGTATGGAAGAGACAGGCTTTAGCGTTACTCACACCTACGGTTTAACCGAAACCTATGGACCTTCTGTTGTTTGTGCTTGGAATGACAAATGGGATAAAGAAGATGCAGAACAACAAGCTAGATTAAAGTCTAGACAAGGCGTTCGTTCTCCAATGCTTGATCAATTAATGGTAGCAGATCCTGAAACCTTAGTGCCCATGCCAAAAGATGGTAAATCGGTTGGTGAAATTTTTATGCGAGGTAACTTAGTTATGAAGGGGTATTTAAAAAACCCTTCAACGACTCAATCGGCATTTGAAGGCGGTTGGCTACATTCAGGAGATATCGCAGTTTGGCATAGTGATGGATATATTGAGATAAAAGATCGCTCTAAAGACGTTATTATTTCTGGCGGCGAAAATATTTCTAGTGTTGAAGTAGAAGATATTTTATATCGTCACCCTAAGATTCAAGAAGTTGCGGTTGTTGCTAAAAAGGATAATAAATGGGGCGAAACACCTTGCGCATTTATTACACCAATGCCAAATACAGATTTGACAGAGGAAGAAATAATCAGCTTTTGCCGAGATAATATGGCACATTTTAAAACACCAAAAACCTTTATCTTTGGTGAATTACCAAAAACTTCAACAGGAAAAATTCAAAAGTATGTGTTACGTAAACAAGCAAATGAGTAGGTAAATGAAACTCTACCTAATAGTAGTGACTCAACCATTTCCTTCCACTACTATTTTTGGGCTAGCTTCTTGTTAGCCCTTTTTTTATAATTGTCCTTTTATCTTTCATTCATTGAATTTTGCAATTCATTTTCTTAATTCCAGTAGTGTTACACAGGTGATGAATGTTTTTACAACAAAAACTATCCCGCACTTTCTTTTCTGTTATCACTTCTATTTTATTAGTGTTACTTATTAGTATCTATTGGTACTCAGTGCCCCTAATTAACAAAGAAGTTTACCAAATTGAAAAAAATGCTAGCCGCTTAGTGTTAAACAATATTTTTGAATTAGCCAGCAGTATGCAACTAGATTTAAAACCAGGTAAAGAAGCCGCTGTGCAACGATTACGCGAAATTATCAAAAAAAGTGTTGTGGCAAAAACAGGGTATCTTTTCATTTTTGATGAACAAGGTCATATGCTGCATCACCCCAACCCAAACATTAATGGAACCAACGCCCAACAACTTAAAAATGGGCAAACAGGTAGATATATATTACAAGATTTGATGGCTGTTGCAGACACGGGTAAAGAGCTTGAATATAAATGGGATAAACCTGACGATCCAAATAACTATCGTTATAGTAAATTATCTTTAGTGCGTCATTTACCCGAATTAGGTTGGTATATTTGTTCTTCGGTTTACATAGATGAATTACAAAGTAGCGGTAAACTACTTAGCCAACGAATCTTAACCATTGGTTTTATTGCTTTTATGTGCGCAATTTTCTTAGCTTTAATTTTTTCATATTGGGTCACCAAACCAATAAATGCGCTTGCTTTACTTGCAAAAAAAGTCAGTCAAGGCGATTTAACCGTAACCAGTGGCATATCACGTAGTGACGAATTAGGCATTTTAGGCAAGTCATTTGATGATATGGTAAAGCAAATGCGAGAAAATATAGAAATGCTCGATTTAAAAGTGGCTTCTCGTACTAAAACTTTAGCCAAAACCAACACACAATTACAACAAGCAATGACTGAAAGCCAACAGGCACAAAAACAATTGGCTCAAATACAACACATTAATGCCATAGGACAACTGGCTGGCGGTTTAGCCCACGACTTTAATAATATACTGACGATTATTCTGGGTAATCTACATGCGGCTCAACAAGATAACGAGCATAATGAAGCATTATTGCTACGTTTGCTTCCCGCAATAAAAGCCTCGCGCAAAGGTAGTGATATTACTAACCGTTTATTGGCCTTTTCAAGACGACAATATTTAATCCCTTGTAAAGTAGATATTAGCGTATTAGTTAACGAAACAATTGATCTACTAAAGGGATCATTACCCAGCAAAATAACAATTAATACAAATTATTCAAATAAACAACTAGCGGCTTATGTTGATGCCAACCAACTAGAAAACTGCTTAATTAATTTAGTTTTAAATGCAAAAGATGCCATGCCAAACGGCGGTGATATTAGCATTACAGTCAGTAAAAAAACGGTAAATGAGGTCTTACAATTTGATGAATGTGTTAAGTTTGGTGACTATGTTGATATTACTATTATAGATAATGGTTCAGGGTTTTCAGAGCAAGCGATTAATAAAGCATTTGAACCATTTTTCACCTCTAAAGCTACTCATCAAGGTTCTGGCCTTGGTTTGAGTATGGTTTTTGGTTTTATTAAACAATCTAAAGGTTATATTCATATTGCCAATCAAGAAAACAGCGGCGCCAAAATATCACTATTATTGCCTTTACTTGCCGATGAAAAAGACGGTCTAACATCAAAGACAACATTACGTAGCGATAGCGAGATAACCAAAAAAACAAACTTCTCAAACAAGCTAATTTTGTTAGTTGAAGATGACAACGATGTTCGTGCTATTATTAGAGAGCAATTAATATCATTTGGTCTTAATGTTATCGAAGCAAATGATAGTGATGAAGCAGAACAACTTATCGAAACGATAAATGACTTATATGGTATGGTTTCGGATATTAGCATGCCTGGCAATAAAGATGGCTTTGAGCTGGCTGCCCTATTAAAATGCCGCTCACCAAACTGTAAAATTGTGCTCATGAGTGGTTATTTTCAACAAAACAATAAACCGAATGAAGATGTACCTATTTTGTTAAAAAAACCTTTTGTAGCAAATAAATTATTTCAAGCATTACAATAAAAAACGAGGTAATGACTCTTGTGAATACAAAACCCTTAATTTACATCATCGATGATGAGCCAGAAATATGTAACTTGGTTTGCCAAGAACTTAACCGTTATAACTTTAATACAGCAGCCTTTAGTACAGGCGAACAAGCCTTATTAGCGATAAAAAAGCAACTGCCATCACTTTGTATTATTGATCTTGGTTTACCTGATATGGATGGTTTATCACTGGTCAAAGAGCTTTTTGATGATAAAAAAACGGGTGTTATTATTTTATCTGGCCGAAATAGCTTACCCGATAAAGTATTAGGCTTAGAATTAGGGGCTGATGATTATATTAGTAAACCTTTTGATCCTAGAGAGCTTGTTGCCCGGGTTAAAAGTATTATTCGTCGTGTTGTAGTGAATGAACTACCAAGCAAAACATCCCATACAGCTAGTTTTGGTGACTGGACATTTGAGCAATCCACGCTTACGTTAAATAACAAAAAAGGTGAAAGTTTCATGCTAAGCGCTGCTGAAGCTGAAATATTCATGATATTACTCAAAGCGCCACGACAAATTTTATCACGAGAGCGTTTACTAAGCGAGGATGCGACATCTTTTGATCGAAGTATAGATGTTAGAATGTCAAGATTAAGAAAAAAGATAGAACAAGATCATAAAAACCCAAAGATAATCAAAACAGTATACGGTGCTGGCTATATTTTTACATTAGAAGTTACTTGGCAGTAATGAATATTACCGCCAAGCTAAACGCGTTAAATGATACCCTTTTTTATATTTTTCTTTCAGCCATTTATTTGGTTAACAATGGATGTCTAAAACTTATAAGCTAATACGTTTGTATTGGCGATATTCAGGCTGCCAAAAATTACGCTCAATTTTAGCCAATATTTCTTCATCAGGTAATTCAAGCGCCAATCCTTGTTCATAGGCCACTTTAGCAACAGCAAAAGCCATATCTTTACTCAACTGCGCTATTTCTGTGAAAGGCGGTAATAATGAGCCTTCACCCGTATTGGCTAACGGCGAAGCCGCTGCTAATGTTTCGCTGGCTACTTGTAACATTCTATCGGTTATGCGTTTAATATTCGCTGAAATAACAGCTAAACCAATGCCGGGGAAAATATAACTATTGTTACATTGCGCAATTGAGAATGTTGCACCTTGATATTCAACGGGATCAAATGGGCTACCTGTAGCAATAATCACGTTTCCATTTGTCCAATTAATCACTTGTTCTGGTGTCGCTTCAACTTGTCTTGATGGATTACTCAATGGAAAAATAATGGGCTTATCACAATGTTGCTTCATTGCTTTAATGACGTCTTCACTAAACAAACCAGCTTGACCTGAAACTCCAATTAAAATATCAGGTTTAGCACCGTGCATCACCTCTAATAGCGATGCATATTCTCCGCTGATGTCCCATGAAGAAATCGCCACATTACTCTGTACTAATTTTTGTTGGAAATCTCTTAAGTCATTCATACCTTGAGTTAATAAGCCAAATCGATCAACCATAAATATTTGGCCTCGTGCTTCATTAGGCGAAATACCTTCACTGACCATTTGCGTTATAATTTGTTCTGCAATACCACAACCTGCCGAGCCAGCACCAACAAAGGCCACTTTAAGTTGCGACAATTTAACGCCTTTACTTCTACAAGCAGCAAGCAATGTTCCAACGGTTACTGAAGCTGTACCTTGTATATCATCATTAAAACAGCATATTTGATCACGATAACGATTTAACAATGGCATAGCATTTGGTTGAGCAAAGTCTTCAAACTGCAACATAACATGCGGCCATCGGCGTTTAACAGCAGTAATGAACAGCTCTAAAAATTCATCATACTCGGCCTGTCCAATACGTTTATGGCGAGCCCCCATATACATAGGATCGTCTAATAATTTTTGGTTATTTGTTCCTACATCTAACATCACGGGTAAAGTATACGCGGGGCTGATCCCCCCACAAGCGGTATACAAAGACAGCTTGCCGATAGGAATACCCATACCACCAATACCTTGATCACCTAGTCCTAAAATGCGTTCTCCATCAGTCACTACAATAACTTTTACTTTATTTTTAGTGGCATTTCTTAAAATATCATCAATTTGGTATCTGTCTTCATAAGAGATAAATAAACCTCGTGAACTTCGATAAATATCTGAGAATTGTTCACAAGCATCTCCTACTGTTGGTGTATAAATAATTGGCAGCATTTCAACTAAATGACGTTGTACTAATTTGAAGAATAAAGTTTCATTGTTATCATGTATCGCACGTAAATAAATATGCTTATTGATATCATTATGAAAAGAGCTGTACTGCTGATAAGCTCTGTCAACCTGTTCATCTATTGTTTCAAACCGTGGCGGTAATAATCCTGTTAAGTTAAAATTAATACGTTCTTGGCGATCAAAGGCACTACCTTTATTTAATAAGGGGGTTTCTAATAATGTTGGGCCGGCATAGGGGATATATAATGGGCGGTTACTTTTAGTCATTGGCGTTGGCTACTTCTATTGCTATTTATTTTTTAATAAGTTATTGCTTTGATGAATAGTAGAAATACACCAAATCAATGTTGGGCGGCAGTATAAATGATTTTTGCAATAGAGGATAGACTAGCTTAGTCAACTTCATCAATCCAAGCCAACTGTATAGCTTCTAACACGCGCTCACCACAATGAGAGGGCTCATCATCAAAACGTTCAAGATCCAACACCCATTGACGAAGATCGGTAAAATGTAACGTTAAAGGGTCAACATTGGGGTGTTGTTCAATAAGATCCAACGCAATTTCTAATGAATCAACCCACTTTAATCCTGATGAAGTGCTCATAAATATTTCCTGATAATAAGAAGCTAAAGAATTTTGCTAAAATAATAAATGAAACCAAAAGTAATCTACTAGTAACATTAGTACAAGCCATAATAATAGCAACCTTGCTCGTTTACAAAAAGCACAATCCGTATGCCACCATTGGCGAAGCTGACTGAGTAACGTGTTTTGGGTCATTTAACTGAATAACCTTTTTAGCATGGTTCTGCTTTCCCTTGGATTTGCTAACCTTGTAATATTTTCACCACAATGTAACGGTTTAAAACCATTAATACCAATATAAGTTTGTGGTTTATCTTCAAGATTAGTTTTCTTTTGAAAATCCCCCGTTGCAGGGTTAAATCGATACTCTTGCGACCATTGTGTAATACTAGCCGTTAGGGTATTAATTGCTTCAATAACATATGTAACTTCCTCGTCAGTGGTTGTTGGATGAAAAGAAGCGCGTATCCAGCCTGGTTTTTCACAGAAATCGCCCTCATCAATTTGTTGAGTAATTTTTTGTGATTTATCATGATCAACATTAAGCAAAATGTGACCATACGTGCCCGCACATGAACAACCACCACGTGTTTGAATACCAAATTTGTCGTTAAGTAAACGTACGACTAAATTATAATGCACGTTTGTAATATAAAACGATACGATAGCTAGGCGGTCAGTAATTCTCGGCTCAAGCATCTTTACCTGCTCATTTTTGCTAAGTTCCCCCATGACATGGTCAACTATCTCTTTCTCACGTACGGCAATATTTTCGGTACCCATAGCCTCTTTAACCTTAATCGCTAAAGCTGTACGTATACATTGTAAGAAACCTGGTGTCCCACCATCTTCACGTATTTCTATATTATTGAAAAAACTATGTGATCCCCACGGATTTGTCCATGTTACAGTGCCACCACCAGGGTGATCTGGCACTTTGTTTTTATATAAGGTTTTGTTAAAAATGAGTACACCTGAACTGCCTGGCCCACCAAGGAATTTATGAGGTGAAAAGAATATAGCGTCTAAAGCTTGTGCTTTACTGACTGGGTGCATATCAATATCAACATAAGGTGCTGAGCAAGCAAAATCGACAAAACATAAACCGCCATGCTGGTGCATTATTTCTGCCAGTTGATGATAAGGTGTTTTGATTCCTGTAACATTTGAACACGCTGTAAATGTACCAATTTTTACTTTACGATTTTTATAACGTTCTAATAAATCGACTAAGGCATCTAGTGACGGCAAACCATTACTATCACTTGCAACAATCTCTAAAGTAACATCACACTCATACCAAGTAGTTTGATTTGAGTGATGCTCCATATGCGTAATAAAAACAACGGGCTTGTCCTCCTCACAAAAGATTACTTGCTCAGCCATCCGCTCTGGAATTCGTAATCCTAAAATTCGTTGAAACTTATTGACCACATCTGTCATGCCTGCACCAGAGGTGATTAAGATATCATTATCACAAGCATTAACATGTCGTTTAATTACTTTTTGAGCATCATGATATGCCAAGGTCATGGTGCTACCCGTTAAATTAGTTTCAGTATGAGTGTTAGCAACATAAGGTCCAAGGGTATTCGTTATATAGTCTTCAATGGGTTGGTATAAACGTCCACTCGCTGTCCAATCTGCATAGATAATATGTTGTTGCTTGCCATTAATTTCATGGGTGAGGTTTTGACCAATGATATGTTGGCGAAATTTAGAAAAATGTTGTGCTAACAACATAATAGCATCCTCTTATGCACCACTATTTTGAATAATGGTAAATTAATATAAGAAAGAGCTGTTATACCTACCTTTACCTATTTTCAGGCATAATTAATGGTAATTCTGTAGAACGTTTTATCTCTTCCATAGCAAAACTAGAGGTGACATCAGTCAAGCTTGTTGCCTGAATAAAGCGTTGATAAAACGCATCATAGCTAGCAATGTCTTTGACAACTACCCGAAGCAAATAATCATACTCGCCACTCATACGATAAAAATCCACGACTTCTGGAAATGCTGAAACAGTTTTAGAAAACTGCGCAAGCCAATCACTGTCATGCTTACTGGTTTTTACTTGAACAAACACTGAAACACTTAGGTCTAACAATTTTGCATCAAGCAAGGCCACTTTACGTTTGATGATACCGCTTTGTTCTAGTTTTTGTAGACGACGCCAACAAGGAGTTTTAGTTAACCCGACTCGTTTGGCTAACTCATCTATCGCAATACTAACATCACGCTGTAAAATAGCAACAAGCCGCAAATCTATATCATTTAAATCCATTTTGTTCCACATATTATAAAATATTTGAAACAAAATACTAAGTAACAACAAAAAAAGCAAGTAAATAGAAAATTTATAAAAAGAAAAAGTAAAAGAGAGGAATTAAGTTTTTTCGAGAATAGAAATAAATAGTAAAAATATTTCATTATTTAAGGAAAATCAATAACGGTTACCTGTGTTTTAGACAAAGCACACACTTTAACCTATTAACCACTTATCAGACATTTACACTAAGAAGTCATTGGCAATGAGTTAACTAATGTTCCTTTCTTATCATCAAGCCCGTTAATGCAAACCCGACCAAAAATTTGCCCCCCCCCCTTAAAACCTTCAAGCACTTTAATGCCTTCTACACTAGAAAATCATAATTCAAATCAATTGTTGTTGCTGATGCAGAGCTTATACAAAGAGATATTACAATAGCAACCATCAATTTCTTAACGCTATTAGTAAACATAGAACCCCTTGGTTTTATCTTGATAAATAAACATTCGATTATCTTTTTTATATTGAAAATATTTCAAGAAATTAACATACTAGTTGTCATTATTAATTAAATAGTTAAAGTAAAGGTAACTGGCCCATCATTTAGTAGCTTAACTTTCATATCCGCAGCAAATTCACCTGTTGGTACACTAAAACCTTTTTCACGTAATTGTTGACAAAAATATCGATACAAATCATTGCTAAATTCTGGTTTCGCGGCTGAAGTAAAACTAGGGCGCATACCGCTATTAGTGTCTGCCGCTAAAGTAAACTGTGAAACAACCAAAATATCACCATGAATTTGTTGAACATTAAGATTCATTTTTCCATTTTCATCATTAAATACACGATAACCTGCCACGCGTTCAGAAAGGCGCTTTGCTTTGGCTTGTGTATCTTCAGGTTGAACTGCAAGAAAAACCAGTAAACCTTGGTTAATTTCGCCTACAACTTTCTGGTTTACCGTAACACTCGCCCAACTAACTCTTTGAATTAAAGCTATCATACAAGTTCATCCTCCCCCTCAGATTCGTTTTCTAGTTCATATTCTTGTAAAGACACGGTAATAACAGCGCCACCTAAAACAATAACCCAAGATAAATAAACCCATAAAAACAAAATAGGCACTATTGATAAGGCGCCATATATAGCTTGATAAGATGGAAAGGCAGTAAGGTATTCTGCAAATATTTTTTTGGCAAGCTCAAATAAAACGGCCGCAATTAATGCACCAAAGAAAGCAAATTTAAATGGTACTGGTTTATTGGGTACCAACATATAAAGTAATATAAAAGCCGCCATTGAAGACATTAACGGTAATAAACGGAATAGCGTATTAGTAATACCAAAACTATCTTCCACTCCCGTTGTTACCAGTGACACTATGTAAGAGGTTATGGCAATACTTGCACCAACTAATATTGGTCCTAAGGTCAAGATCATCCAGTACATAGAAAATGACGTAATTACACGTCGCTTTTGGGTTACTTGCCAAATATTATTGAATGTTTTATCGATAGACGATATTAGTAATAAGGCAGCAAAAAACAAAAATGAAATAGCAACAGCAGACATTTTTGACGCGTTATCAACAAAAGAGGATAAATATTTTTGCACCACATCACTTGCCGTGGGCATAAAATTATCATAAACAAATTGTTCTACACTATGATGAATGTCTGCAAAAATAGGAAATGCTGTTGCCACAGATAAAGCAACAACCATCAAAGGGACAAGAGACATTAAACTAACATAAGACAAATAACCTGCAACAACTTGTAATTGCGCTTTTTTTATTCGCACTAATAAATAGTGAAAGAAAGAAACATAATGTCTTAAAGGTAAGGAATTTTGTAGTCGTTTATAATGTGTATACAGTGAACTCATATTTACTAACAATTTGGTTATTTTTAAATGCTTAAGATTATATTATGATAACAGTAATGAGTTTACTAGCAAGGTGTGATATGTCGGAACAAGGTTCAGCAGGCAATGTTATTGCCGCAATTTGTAATGTGTTTTTCCCTGGATTAGGTCAATTAGTGCAAGGAAGAATATTACCTGCACTTATTTTTGCCATTGTTTGTGTTGGAGGCTATGCTTTGTGGTGGTTTATTATTCCTGCCATTATTGCTGGAGTCTTTCACTTATATGCAATTATTGATGCAGCAACTTATAAAAATAACCGTTAGTTAAAATAACTTTTAGCTAAATTTACACAGGGGTGATAAAAAAAAGCCGTCTGACTATGCATCAGACGGCTTTTTAATTTCTACAATAATACGTTTGAAGATTACTTCAACATATTACTTTGCTGAGCGACCTTCACGTTTTCGATCATTCTCTTTCAAGAATTTCTTACGAATACGGATATTCTCTGGCGTCACTTCAACTAACTCATCGTTATCGATAAATTCTAATGCCTGCTCTAACGTCATTTTAATCGCTGGCGTTAATACTTGCGCTTCATCAGTACCAGACGAACGCACGTTAGTTAATTGCTTACCTTTTAGAACATTTACAGTTAAATCGTTGTCACGATTATGAATACCAACAACTTGCCCTTCATAAACATCAACACCATGACCAATCATCATACGGCCACGAGATTGAAGGTTAAAAATAGCATTTGTTAACGCTTTACCTGTTGCATTGGCAATCATCACGCCATTTAAGCGTTGACCAATATCGCCACCTTTATGAGGACCATATTCAAAAAATGTGTGGTAAATCAAACCTGAACCCGAAGTAATAGTCATAAATTCAGTTTGGAAACCAATTAAACCACGACTTGGCATGATGAAATCCATGCGGATTCGTCCTGTTCCGTCTGGTGCCATATCAGTTAATTCGGCTTTACGAATACCCATTTTTTCCATGATAGTACCTTGATGTTGCTCTTCAACATCAATCGTTACTGTTTCATAAGGTTCTTGTAATACACCATCAATTTGACGTTCAATTACTTCTGGACGAGATACAGCCAATTCATAACCTTCACGGCGCATATTTTCAATTAATATACCAAGGTGAAGTTCACCACGACCTGAAACTTTAAATTTATCAGGGTCATCTAATTGTTCAACACGTAATGCCACATTATGAACTAATTCTTTTTCTAAACGGTCTTTAATATTACGTGACGTTACAAACTTACCTTCTTTACCACAAAATGGTGAGGTATTAACTTGAAAAGTCATATTAATAGTCGGTTCATCAATTGACAACGCTGGTAAACTTTCAACTTCATTAGGACAACAAATCGTATCAGAAATTTTTAATTCACCTAAACCTGTAATAGCAATAATATCACCAGCCTCAGCAATTTGAGTTTCATGACGATCAAGTCCTAAATAGCCGAAAACTTTACCGACTTTACCATTATGAAGATTACCTGATGCACATTTCACTGTAACTTGTTGGTTTGGTTTTACACTTCCGCGAGTAATACGTCCTACACCGATTACACCTAGGTATGAACTATAATCAAGTTGCGAAATTTGCATTTGAAATGAACCATCGGGATCAGCATTTGGTGAAGGCACTTCATTAATAATTGTATTAAATAAAGGCGTCATATCAGAACCAACTTCACCTTCTTCAAGCGAAGCCCAACCATTAATAGCTGAAGCATAAACAACTTTAAAATCAAGTTGCTCATCAGTTGCTCCTAATTTATCAAATAATTCAAAAACTTGATCCATAACCCAATCAGGACGCGAACCAGGTTTATCAACTTTATTGATAACAAGAATTGGCTTCAAACCTTGCGCAAACGCTTTTTGCGTAACAAAGCGTGTTTGTGGCATAGGGCCTTCTTGAGCATCAACAATAAGTAATACACTATCAACCATAGACATTACACGCTCTACTTCACCACCGAAATCAGCATGGCCAGGAGTGTCAACAATATTGATACGGTAGTCATTCCAGTTAACAGCGGTATTTTTCGCTAAAATTGTGATTCCACGTTCTTTTTCAATATCATTTGAATCCATAACACGTTCGTCATGACCAACACGCGCATCTAAGGTACCCGACTGCTCAAGTAATTTATCTACAAGGGTGGTTTTTCCATGGTCAACGTGGGCAATGATGGCAACGTTACGTAATTTATCTAACACAGGCGTTTACTCGCTGTTACTATTATTTATATCGCAACTAACTAGAAGCTGTGCATAAATAACTATGGCTATAAGTGGGCGCGCATTATACAGTAGATTCGTTTTAAAAGATATTAATTATCCAAAGCTAATTTTGTATTCAAACTACATTTGATCAAATTATTCATAAATTACTTAATCAACAACGAAGCAGTATCCACAAAAAGGTAAATTAAATACAACAAAAATATTTAAATACTATATAGTTATTTGCAGATTATTATCGTTCGATGCGATATGCACCAAAAAGATCAGTTACCGCACCAATATGGTGCTTTAATGTTTTTATACATTAACTAAACCATTGTTTATAAAGGATTAAATTATTGGCATAATAATAGCTTAATATAAAAACAAGAATTGGTGTATACCAAAAGAAATAAAACTAACCTCACTGGAGAGACTAAAAATGTCACAAGCAGTATTTGATTTAATAAAAGAGCACGACGTCAAATTTATTGACCTTCGTTTTACCGACTCAAAAGGTAAAGAGCAACACGTTTCTATTCCTCATCATCAAGTTGATGAAGATTTCTTCGAAGATGGCAAAATGTTTGATGGCTCGTCTATCCAAGGTTGGAAGGGTATCAATGAATCTGACATGGTTATGATGCCTGTAGCTGACTCTGCTGTATTAGACCCTTTCTCTGAAGCATCTACATTAATTATTCGTTGTGACATTTTAGAACCAAGCACAATGCAAGGTTACAGCCGTGATCCTCGTTCAGTAGCAAAACGTGCTGAAGAGTATATGCGTGGTACAGGTCTTGCTGACACCGTGTTAATTGGTCCAGAACCAGAGTTTTTCTTGTTTGATGATGTTCGTTTTAGCACCGATATGAGCGGTTCATTCTATAAAATTGATGATAAAGAAGCTGCATGGAATTCAGGTACTGAATATGAAGAAGGCAATATGGGTCACCGTCCTGGCGTAAAAGGTGGTTATTTCCCTACTTCTCCTGTTGATTCATCACAAGATATTCGCTCAGCCATGTGTTTAGTAATGGAAGATATGGGCCTAGTGGTTGAAGCTCATCACCATGAAGTAGCAACAGCAGGTCAAAACGAAATTGCTTGTCGCTTTAATACGATGGTATTGAAGGCTGATGAAGTACAAACTTATAAATATGTTGTACATAACGTAGCTCACGCTTACGGTAAAACGGCTACTTTCATGCCTAAACCATTAGTAGGTGACAATGGCTCAGGTATGCATGTTCATCAATCACTTGCTAAAGATGGCGTTAACTTATTTGCTGGTGATAAATACGGCGGTTTATCTGAAATGGCGCTTTATTATATTGGTGGTATTATTAAACACGCTAAAGCATTAAATGCGTTCACTAACCCATCAACTAACTCTTATAAGCGTTTGGTTCCTCACTTTGAAGCACCTGTAATGCTTGCTTATTCAGCGCGTAACCGTTCTGCATCTATTCGTATCCCAATTGTGCCATCACCAAAAGCAATGCGTATTGAAGCCCGTTTCCCTGATCCAGCGGCAAACCCCTATTTAGCTTTTTCAGCATTATTAATGGCTGGCCTTGATGGTATTAAAAACAAGATACATCCTGGCGATGCAATGGATAAAGATTTATATGATCTGCCAGCAGAAGAAGCAGCAGCCATTCCACAAGTAGCAACCTCTTTGGATGATGCTCTTGACAGTTTAGAAGCTGATTATGAGTTTTTAATCGAGGGCGGTGTTATGGATAAAGACATGATTGATGCATACATAGCACTCAAACGTGAAGAGTCACAACGTGTTAACATGACAACACACCCTGTAGAGTTTGAATTATACTATAGCGTATAATAAAACGGCCTCTTTACAAAAACTCACTTCGGTGAGTTTTTTTATGCCCAAATATAAAAATAGAAGAAAGTTACTTTTCTGTGGTAAATAGGAACTTTTTTGTATAGATTGTAGATATCTATGTTCACATTTTGTAGAGAATTTGGATATGTCTGAAAGTACTGGATATACTTAATTGATTATGACTAAATTTATTTTACTAATATTGCTAACCTTATCGCTCTCAATTCCTGTCAACGCGAGTACAGCAAAAATCTATGTGTGGCGTAATGAAAATGGCGAATTAGTCTATTCTGATACCCCTAGACCGGGTGCTGAAGAAGTAAAAACCAGAAAAGGTAATGTAATAAAGTCATCAACAACTTTAGAAACACAAGTTCTTGATATAAAGCCAAAGAAAATTACTGAAGATTATCAAGTAACTATCAGCCATCCGCAAGACAACGCCACTATTAGAGATAATACAGGGTCTGTTTTTGTCAGTGGCATCATTACACCAATTTTTAAACGCGGTTTAAAAATTCAGCTCATCTTAGATGATAAACCTTATCAACAACCGCAAAGCGACACACGCTTCTCGCTTCGCAATGTAGACCGTGGCGAACACCAAATAAAAATGAAAATATTTAACGAACAAGGCAAGATAATTGCATCATCTAAGCCAATAACGTTTTATATGCACAGAGCTTCTGTAAATTAGTAAAGATTAGCACTAAACTGCAGCATCGAGCACTGCAAATAAAACCTTTCTAGAATATACTAAACTGACCGCACCATATCAGTGCATCGTTAGTGTAAATATGAGGCTTTATGTTGCACACAAGAAAAAAAATCCAACAACTTAAAATTGGTTACCAACAAACACTGGCTAATCAACTAGTCACGGCTGTGCTTATACTTGATCAAAACTTAACAATTTGTTACGTAAATCCTGCCGCAGAAGCATTATTAATTAAAAGTTTAAATAAATTATATGGGTGCCCTTATGATTTGATTTTTACCAATACTTCATTAACGCGCACTCGCTTAGAACTGCTACTTAAAACAGGTCAAGAGCTTACTGACAGTGAGATTGAAATAGAGCTTGGTGAAAATCATCGATTTACCGCTGAGGTAACTGCTTCTGCAGTAGAATTTAATCATCTACCACATGTACTGATTGAATTTAAACAAATCGATCAGCAAAAACAAATTAGTTTAGAAGTATTTCAGCATCAACAATGGATTGCCGCCCGAGATTTAATTAAAGGCTTAGCCCATGAAATAAAAAACCCCCTTGGAGGACTTCGTGGGGCTGCCCAGCTATTAAATAAAGAACTTGATAAAGAGCAGCAAGAATACACAGAGATGATTATTGAACAAGCCGACAGATTAACAAATTTAGTAGATAGGTTACTAGGGCCAAATCAATTACCTCAAATTGAAAGCCACAATATACATTCAGTATTAGAAAAAGTTTGTCAGGTGGTTAATTTTTCAAATGAAAAAACGATAAAATTAAAGCGGGATTACGACCCATCAATTCCAGCAATAGAGTGCGACCAAGAAAAGATACAACAAGCCGTACTCAATATAGTAAATAATGCCATACAAGCCATTCCAGCTAATAGCACGATCACATTAAAAACACGCATTGCTAGTAATAAAACCATCAATGGGAAGCAAGTAAAACTCGCAATAAAAATTAGCATTATTGATGACGGCCCTGGTATACCTCCTGAAATCCAAGATACGTTATTTTACCCTATGGTGTCAGGGCGTTCGAATGGTACAGGCTTAGGTTTGTCTATTGCACAAACACTCGTCAACCAGCACAACGGTAAATTGGCTTGTCACAGCCGTCCTGGACATACGGAATTTATAATACTACTGCCTTTAACATAATCTAACAGAATGAAACATAGTCCCCGATATATGGGCATAACGTTAACCCGAGAGAAAGCATAATGATCACTGAACAAGTATGGATAGTTGATGACGACAGTTCGATTAGATGGGTTTTAGAAAAAGCCTTCACTAAAGCAAACATTACAAGCGCGTCATTTGAAAGTGCAAATAACTTATTAATTGCACTTGATCATGATCAACCCGAAGTTATTATATCTGACATTCGAATGCCCGAAATTGATGGCATGAGTTTACTTAATGCAATAAGCCAAAATCACCCAGATATCCCCGTAATTATTATGACCGCACACTCTGATTTAGACAGTGCTGTTAATGCTTACCAAGGTGGTGCGTTTGAGTACCTACCAAAACCTTTTGACATGGATGAAGCGGTCACTCTAACAAAACGTGCTTTGACTCACGCCCGGGAACAAAATGCAAAAAAACAACAGAAAGAAACGGCCCCCCTTGCTTCAGGATTAATCGGTGAAGCTCCAGCAATGCAGGAAGTTTTTCGGGCAATTGGGCGTCTATCTCGTTCAAGTATAAGCGTTTTAATTAACGGTGAGTCTGGTACAGGTAAAGAATTAGTTGCTCACGCCTTACATTCACATAGTCCGCGATCGAAATCACCTTTTATTCCATTAAATATGGCAGCGATACCAAAAGACTTAATAGAGTCAGAATTATTTGGTCATGAAAAAGGTGCCTTTACTGGCGCAAACTCGGTACGCCAAGGCCGGTTTGAACAGGCCCACGGTGGCACTTTATTTTTAGATGAAATTGGCGATATGCCGTTAGAAATTCAAACACGATTATTACGTGTGTTATCAGACGGGCAATTTTACCGTGTGGGTGGGCATTCGCCTGTACAAGTTGATGTACGTATTATAGCTGCAACACACCAGAATTTAGAAGACAGAGTCAATAGTAATGAATTTAGAGAGGATTTATTCCATCGTCTCAATGTGATTCGTATTCAATTACCCAGTTTGCGAGAAAGACGAGAAGATATACCACAGCTTAGCCAGCATTTTCTTAAACAAGCTGCCAATGAATTAAGTGTTGAATCGAAAACAATCAGTAAAAAAGCAGCCGCTTTTTTACAGCAATTTCAATGGCCTGGAAATGTACGCCAACTTGAAAATATTTGTAGGTTTCTCACTGTGATGGCTAGTGGTCAAGAAATATTACTCGAAGATTTACCCAGTGAATTAACAGAGGTCACCACCAAAAACAATGCTGAAGTTTCTTCATGGCAATCAGCATTAAGTGATTGGATGGATCATGAGCTAGCCCAAGGGCATGATGCAATTTTAAACACCGCAATGCCCGAGTTTGAAAAAGTAATGTTAGAGCGTGCGCTACTATTTACCCAAGGCCACAAACAAGATGCAGCAAAGAAACTAGGCTGGGGAAGAAATACACTAACAAGAAAATTAAAAGAACTAAATTTGTAAGAGAGCAGGTTGTTAATGAAAATACTCTCGCAAACGATTTAAAGGATTAATTAAGAGCTACAAGTATCTTCATCACATGACTTACAGCTATTACACAACTTAATATTAATATAATGGGCTGCAATTATTAGGCTTGCGCCACCAAGGATAAAATAAATCTCAACTGATTCGGAGAAATCATGTTTTATCCAATAGAGTGCAACACCTAAATATAGCAAATAAAATGGGTATAGACGTTTGTGATAACGTTTAAACCCTGAAAAAAGAGCCATTGTGCCTAATGCAGCTGTCATCAGTAAAAATACATGCTCCCATGTGTGATCAACTAAGAAGCTTAAGCCCATCAAAGGTAAAATAGGGATAAGAATAGGCAATAGTATGCAATGTAATGCACACAATGATGTTGCTGTAATGCCGATTCGATCTAACATGATATTCCAACGTATAGTTTAAGTAGTGATTTTATTGATTGTTTATTTAGCAAGACCACGCATAGTAACGCTATAATGTAATAATATCACAATTGATATATCATAACATTAGTTTAATAATAAAAGTTTAACTATTTTCAATTGAGAAACTAATAACATCTTTAATATGAGTAGATTTTAACGCTAACATAATCAAACGATCTATACCTAAAGCAACGCCTGCACATTGCGGCATCCCAGACACCAAGGCAGAAATGAAATTTTGGTCTATGAGTTTTTCCTCAAGACTTAAAGAAACTCGTTTCTCATTATCTATTTGAAAGCGCTCAATTTGCTTTATACTGTCTGTTAATTCATTAAAGCCATTTGCCAATTCAATACCTTGATAATAACATTCAAAACGTTCAGCTACTCTATCATCTCTTGGACACAATTTAGCCAACGATGCTTGAGATTTCGGAAAATTATAAATAAAACAAGGCGCTTCCAAACCAATATTCGGTTCAATTATTTCGCTGAAAATAAACTGTAATAAAATATCATTATCATCTGTTGCTAATAACCAATCACTTAATTTACCCATACTACTAATAAGTGCTAATAGTTCGTCTCGTGTTGCTATTAAAGGATCAAGCGCAACATGCGCTATAAAAATATCTTGATATGTGTAAGTTGACGGCATGGCACAATGTAAAACATCCTGAAGCAAATGCCCCACTTCATCCATTAAGTTGAAATGATCGAAACCAATTCTATACCATTCTAGCAAGGTAAATTCTGGATTATGATACCGCCCAGCTCCTTCGTGACGAAAAGCCTTAGCAATTTGAAAAATACACCCATAACCCGATGCCAGTAAACGTTTCATATGAAATTCTGGTGAAGTTTGAAGATACAACGGGATTGATTTATTCATAGAACTATCAGCAAGAAAATTATAACGACAAGTCAGCGCCTCTAAATGTACGTCAGTGACTGTTCCTTGTGATAACATAGGTGTTTCTACCTCAAGAACATTTCTCTGTGAAAAAAAACGCCGTATTTGTTGTAATATTTTTGCCCGTTTTTGTGCGTTTTCCCAAGAGAGTGTACTCTGCCAAGACATAGTAGTTCCAGTTTCAAGTTTAAAAAAGTTAAAAAAAAGGCCGTCTCCTAGCTTACTCAGGAAACGACCTTTAAATTATCAGACTAATTGATTTATTTTCTGCCAAATAAGATGTTAACAACTGAAAGTACTCAATCGACGTGTGCCAATTAATACTTTCAACATGCTGCTAACACAATTACTAGCGTAAATTAAACGTCAATTAAGCGATAATTGATGATACTACACCAGCACCTACTGTACGGCCACCTTCACGAATCGCGAAACGTAAACCTTCATCCATTGCTACTGGGTTGATTAGCTCAACAACAAATTTCAAGT
>Ga0193955_1000342_pt1 | contig 27936 bp, 36 predicted proteins | sample BB_6_MG_FD_140343 | JGI IMG/M metagenome (GOLD analysis project Ga0193955, IMG submission 140343) | Microbial mat bacterial communities from the Broadkill River, Lewes, Delaware, United States - BB_6_MG | ecosystem: Environmental > Aquatic > Freshwater > River > Microbial mats | place: USA... | reverse complement strand
TCATAACTAAAATATGATCCCCCATTCTTCTTGCTTTATATACAGAAGCATAAGCATGGCCACTATTATGATGTCCTTTAAATGAAATATCTTTTAAAGAAGCTTTTAAATCAGTCTTCTTTCCTTTATTAATAACATAAAATTCTTCAACAGGAGCAAAATCTTTTGAATCATGTTGCTTCCCCATATCCATAGTATGTTCGTCTGCAAAAGGATGAGTAAACACATGCCTTAACTCAATTTTTTCACCTTTTTTTAAGGCCATATTTGGTGTATAAAGCATTTGAAAATGTGCAAATGCTCCTGTAGCCATTACTGCTGCTACAACTGTACTTAAAATTGTTTTTTTCACTTTTTTTCCTTTTAATATTAACTTTGATAATTACTATTAATAAATAGTAATAAGATTAGCCAAGTGCTAAATTTAAAATATTATATACTCTAAATTTAGCACTCAACAACTTTTAAAATTATTCAGTAATATCTGAACCTTTTATATATACTTTATGTCCTTCTCCTGCATTAAATACAGCCGTATATGCTCCTGAAGGTTTTTTGAAAGTTACTTCACTATCTTCACTCATTTTTGATTCATAAATATTTTTATCATCTTGTAATACATGAAACTTTACCCCACTTGCACTACTTCCATCAGAGAAACCACCTTCACAAGTTATTGTTCCATCACCATTATCAAAACAACTCATAATTGCAGAATGCGCAAACATAGAACTAGCAACAAATGCTAAACCAAGTATTATTTTTTTCATATTTTTATCCTTTTTTTTTAATTATCTTTATAAACTTTTGCTTGACCATTTACTTTTAATTTCATTCCACCTTTCCAATTTATATTTTTACTTGGAAATAAGCCAATAATTAAAGCAATAGCAACAATTAGTATGTAGAAGTAGGTCATTGCTTCTAGTCCACTCCAGCCGTTATTTAAACCCAATGTAAATATAATTGAAGCGATTGTAATTCCTAAAAAGACGGGAAAAGCAATAGCAAACATCATCCATTTATAACTATTTGTTTGCATTTTTACAACAATCATTGTAGCAATACAAGGAGGCGTTAATATCATAAAAATTATAATTGCCACCGCATGAAGAGGTGTATATCCACTATTTTTTGCCATTGCTTCTTCTGCTCTCATATTATCTGCCTTATTATTTTCATATAAAGACCCCAAGGTAGCAACTGCACTCTCTCTTGCTGCAAAAGAGCTTAAAAAGGCTACGTTTATTTTCCAATCAAATCCAGCATATTTAGAAAAAGGCTCAATCGCACGACCAGCCATCCCAAGTAATGAATTTTCTACTTTTTCATTTTTTATATTTCTTAAAATCCTTTTTCTTTTTGTAGATAATTTTCTTAAAATTTTATTGATTTTTCTAGCTTCTTTGTCTTTTCTAGGTTTGATAAATTTGAAAAATGATTTATTTAAAATAATATAATCTTCATCAATTGATTGAGCGCCCTCTTTTGAGGAACTAGTCATTCTTTTTGCTTTATAACCATCATAATAATTTAAAAGTTCTGATACTTCATCTTTAGTATCTACTTCTTCATAATATTTAGACTTTTTAGCTTTGTTATCAAATAAACTTAGAACTTTTTCTAATTGTAAATCATATTTTGTTTCTGATTCTTTACTCAATCCTGGATATTGAAGCATTGCAAAAAGTATAACTGCAACTGCAAGTACAATTGTTACAACTTTTTTTATATAAACCCAAACTCTTTGAGAAGCTCGAATAATCACACCTTTAAATGTTGGCATATGATAAGGCGGTAATTCCATTAAAAATGGTGCTGTTTCTCTTGTTGATAATATTGTTGATGTTAATATTTTTGATACAATCATTGCAATAAATACAGTTATTGTAGATATAAAGAACATCATAATTGCCATGTCAGGTTTAAAGAATGCTCCTAAAAGAAGGGTATAAAAGGGAACTTTTGCAAGGCAATTCATATAAGGTACAGCTAAAATTGTTGCCATTCTTGCTCTATCATCAGCAATACCTTTTGTAGCCATAACTCCAGGGACTGCACATCCTCCAACCATTGCACCACCTAAAACCAAAGGAAGTGTTGACTGTCCATGTAGCCCAAAACGCTTAAAAACTCTATCTAAAATAAATGCCATTCTAGGCATATATCCAACATCTTCCATAATTGCAATTAGAGCAAATAAGATAAAGAAAATAGGAATATAGTTCATTAATGCATTTGCACTATTTACTAACCAAATTGTTAAATCCGTAATCAAAGGAACATCAGTAAAATATGCCGCAGGTAAAAAATCAATTACCAAATTTTTAAAAGCAGCAAGTATTGGCCAAGTATAATCTGTAAGTTTGTATCCCCAAACAATGGATATTTGGTAAACCATAAACATAATTCCTATTAAAATAGGAAGTGCTAAATATCTATTTAAAATAATTTTATCGGTCTTATCTGTTAAAGTTTCTTTTCCTATATTTTTTTCATTTACCGTTTTATGATAAATAATATCAGCCGAGTCGTACCTAAAAGAAGCTAAGAAAGAGACCGTATCTTTATCATATTTTTTATGAAAAGAATCTTCTTGAACTTTTATAAAACCATCAATATCAGATACTTCATTTTTAAGTCGCTTAATAATTGTTTGATCACCTTCTAAAGCTTTTATTGCAAGCCATCTTTTATTTTGAGGTAAGAGTGTATTCTTGATTTTTTCTTCTACATTATTTATATGTGGTTCTAACTCTTCATAGTTAATTTTAAATTCATCATATTTATGTTTATTATTAGAAGTTTCAACAATACTTCTCATAATATCTTCTCCACCAATACCTTTTGCACCACTAGCTTCAATAACTGGACAACTTAGCATTTCTGATATTTTTTTAGAATCAATTTCAATATCTCTTCTTTTTGCTACATCCATCATATTCAAAATAACTACAACAGGAATTCCAATTTCTAAAAGCTGAAAAGTTAAATATAGGTTTCTTTTAATATTAGAAGCATCTATAACATTTACAATCAAATCAGGTGCTTCATCAATTATAAAATCTTTTGCAACCCTTTCTTCAAGAGAATATGAACTAAAAGAATAAGTTCCAGGAAGGTCAACCATTTCAATTTTATGCTTATCATATTTAAAAAAACCTGTTTTTTTATCAACTGTTACCCCTGGATAATTAGCAATATGTTGTTCAATACCACTAACTAAGTTAAAAATGGTAGATTTACCACAATTAGGCTGTCCAGCAAGTGCAACTTTTATTTTTTTCATCTTTTCTAATCCTCTACTTCAATAAGTTCAGCTTCACTTTTTCTTATACTTAAATTATAATTGTGTAATTTTAATTCCATTGGATCAAAGAGAGGTGCTTCTCTAATAACCTCGACTTCCACATTGTTAACAAATCCCATATCAAGAAGCTTATTTAGAAGTTTTCCCTTCGCATTTAGTTTTTTGATTTTTGATTTTTGTCCATTTTGTAATACATCTAAAGTTTTTACCTTCGCATTCATAATTCTTTTCCTTACTCAAAGTTATTTTCATCTAATTTTTTAAAACTCTTATCAAAAACAACACCATAGTATTTATCTTCATCTGTATATCTAACGAGATAATATTTTGGATTTGAAATAAATAGAAGTTTCATCTTTTTATAATCAAAATTATTAAGTTTAATTTTTTTAAATTCAAAAGTTTTATAATCAATAATATAAAAGAAGCTCTTACTATCAATTGCAAAACCGGCTAACTCTCTTTTTTTATTTTCACTAATTTTCATAAATTTTATTTTTATATCTTTTGGATATTTAACTTCATCTAAATAAATTTTATTATTCTCTTTGTTTACTCTAAATAATTTTTCTTTTGAATCTAAAAAGAAATATCCTAAATCAAAAGGTTTCATATTTGTAGCTTTTCCCCAAATATTTTTTATTGGAAAGGTGACTTTATTTGATAAAAGTAATTTATTTAACTCTTTAGTCATATTTTTGTCTAAACCATCATCAAAGTTATATATATTTATATTGTCATCATTAATAGTTATCATCTCTTCTGGAAATTTGATTATTCCAATTTTACTTTGGGGATTTATAAGTGGATACATTTGCACTTCTTGTTTTTTTAGAAATGTTGGATTATATGAAAAGCTAAGTCTTGACTCTTTTATTGTTTGTTTATTAAAAGTCTCATTTTCTATTTTTAAAGGTAACTTTTTCTGTATGTCTAAATTTTTCCAATATACGAAGGGCAAATATGATTCATATTCTAATCTATCAAAAGTTTTTACACCTTTTATTCCATATTCAAATCTATGCTCTCCAAAGTTTTTTTGATATACAAAAGTTTTTGTTATAGGAGAATAAAAAATATAATATTTATTAAATTCATGTTTGTATTTATTTATGTAAAGTGTATAAGAGAAAAAGCCAACAAGGAGAAGTGAAGCTAAAACGAAAAATTTAAATAAGAAACTTTCTAGTCTTTGTTCTTTTATACTATAAAAACTATCAAGAGTAATAAATAGCATCACAACACTTATTAAAATCCAAATTAAATCAACATTTGTAAAAATACTTTTGTGAAATATAAAAATAAATAGCAGTGAAATAAAAAGTTTAATAGCACTTATTTTTGGTTTTTTTTCAATAATTGCACTACTAACTCCTAAATATATGATAATTGAGCCTAAGAAATAAAAACAAATATCCTTAATTGTCACTATTAATATTTCATAGGGATAGTATTGATAAGTTATAAATATAATACCAACTGTAATAATCAAACTCAATATAAATATATAAAAAATTCCAATAAATAGATGTAAAAATAAAGATTTTGGTAAAGATATTGGAAGGTGAGTCATTATTTTAATTCTATTATTAACTTTTTCAGGAATAAATTGAAAAATAGAGATTGTAAGACCAATAATAAAAAAAAGATAAGATAAAAATTCATAAGGTTTCTGTTCTAGAGTAGCAAACCTATACCACATCATTGACTCAGGTTCAACAGTAGAAAATAAAAAATCTAAGTCATAGTAAAAATTTATTAGAACACATATACTAACTATAAATAGTATTAGAATAATAAATTTGATTTTTAGCCATTCTTTTTTAATAATTGAATTTATCATCTTAGTATTTTCCCACAAAGCCTAGAAACTTATCTTCAAAGTCTATTTCTAGTTTAGATAAATTCTCAATATTTTCAAAAGTATAAAGTTTTTTACTTCCTTTATACTCTTCAAGACGATGAATTTTTGACTTACAAATATCTTCATCTTCTAACTTATAGCATTTAAAATTATCTATAAAGTTATTCATAGTATCTTGATAAACAAGTCCTTGTCTTTGTACAATTGCCATATCATCTATTAGTCCAACTAAATCACTCATAACATGAGAAGTAATAAGTATAGTTTTATTTTTTTCTTTTATATAATCTTTTAAATAGTCAATAAAAAGTCTTCTATATCCTGCATCAAGACCCATAGAATAATCATCAAGAATTATAAGTTTTGCATCTTGAGCGAAGATAGCCCCTAAAACCACTTGTGATTTTTGTCCAAAAGATAGTGTTGATAATTTTTGATTATAATCTAATTTCATTAGATCAACTAATTCATAAAAAATTTTACTATTCCAATTTTTATAAAAAGGTGCATAAAAAGATTCATACTCTTTTATAGTCATATAATCATAAGCTACAAAACCTTCATGAAGCAAAGCAATCTCTTTTTTAGCTTTATTTGAAAGATTATGTGAAGGTTCGCCAAAAATAAGACATTGTCCTTTTTTTGGTTTTAAATACCCCATAAGTATATTAATTAAAGTTGATTTTCCAACTCCATTTTTACCCAAAATAGCATATATTGAGCCTTCTTTTATATTCAAATTTAAATCTTTATATATGATTTTTGAACCATAAGAATGAGATAAGTTTTTTATTTCAATAATATTTTTATTGTTCATTTTTTTTATTTTTACTTGTCGGACATTTTTTACTCCCACAATTGCAAGCATCATTTTTAAAAATTGTCCTATAAACATAATATACGGCAAAAAGTGCAACAATTATTAAAAGAATATCTTCCATAATATTTCCTTAAAATATATATTTTATAATCAAATATGATAATTGATATCATAATCAAGGAGTATAGTAATATTACTTAACTTTTAAAATACTTAAAAATAGCATTAACATAGCATTAATTTTAAAACTTTATTTTCTATTAAGTTTTTTTATACTTTGGATTACCCTACTTTAGGAAAAAGTTTAAAATGAATAAATTTATAACTATTTATATATAATTCTTATTCGCTTAAAAATATTAAGGATATAAATGAAATTCCCAGAACTGATTCAAGGCAAATTAATAAAAAGATATAAAAGATTTTTGGCAGATATAATTTTAGAAAATGGTGAAGAAATAACAGCACATGTTCCAAATTCAGGAGCTATGACCTCTTGTATTGAAGAAAATTGTCTTGTTTGGGTGAGTTTCCATGATAATCCAAAAAGAAAATTAAAATATACTTTAGAGCTTACAAAAATGGGAGAAAACCTTATTTGTACAAATACAGGAGTTGCAAATAAAATAGGAATTGAAGCAGTTGCAAATGGCACTATAAAAGAGCTTCAAGGATACAGTTCATTAAAACCTGAGCAAAAATATGGTGAAAAAAGTAGAATTGACATCTTACTAGAAAATGAAAATGAAAAATGTTATGTAGAAATAAAAAGTGTTAGTTTAAAAATACAAGAAGAACTTGCTTTTCCAGATGCTGTTACTTCAAGAGGAACAAAACATCTAAATGAACTTATTTCAATGGTAGAAGAAGGACATAGAGCTGTAATGTTATATATTATTCAAAGAACTGAAAATGCAAGCTTTAGAATAGCAAAAGAAATTGATAAAAAATATTATGAAGCATTTTTAGAAGCAAGAAAAAAAGGTGTTGAAATTTTAGTTTATCAATCTTCTATAAATCACAAAGAGATTAATATAAGTAAAAAAATTGACTTTTAATTTAAAAGTGGAGTTTAGCTTAACTCCACGCCACAATTATTACACTCTTTTCTAAACCACCCTCGTCCTGGAAATTTTCCACATTTAGGACATTTCCATAAGAATAGTGTAAAACCCATATATACTACAAATCCAGCAATTCCTGCCCTAAACCAAAAATCTTGGTCTTGCCCAAAAACTTCTGTTTGATCTTTTACAATCATTACAATACTTGGCGTTAATAAAGCAAAAAATATCGCTGCTGCAATTTTTGCATTAAATATTACTTTTGCAAACTCTTTTTTTATTTCTTCATTTTTCATTTTTACCTCTATATATAATAGTTTTAATTTAGAATCTAAATTTTGGCAAGATTATATCTTGAAAAAGTAGCAATAGAAATACAAGTTAATAAAATATAATATTTTTTAACTTTTTTTATTAAAACAATAATAAGTTTTATAAGTTATAATTATGAAAATATTATAAAAGGAAGTTATATATGAATACATTTGACAAGTTTAGGAATTTTTGTAAAAATTTTAGAATTCTTATAGGAATTGTTCTTATAGGGGTAGGTTTTTATACAGAAATTGTATGGTTTTACTTAGGAGTTATCCCTTTAATTGCAGGCTTAGTTGACTTTTGTCCATTATGTTTACTTAGTAAAAAGTGTACACCTAAAAACTTACAAAAGAAAAAAGTATAATTTATTTTATATAAGGATTAAAAGAGAATATATATTTCCACAAATTGTGGAAATATATAAATTTTAGTCTAAAGTCATAAACTGTTCTAATTTATTTGCAAAAAATACAGGACATTCAATCATAGGATAATGCCCTGCTTCTAAGCACTCTACAAACTCTATATTTTTATAATACATTAAAAATTGTTTTTGCACACTATTTTTATGAAATGCTGGTAAATCATTTTTTCCAACTATTACACATACTTTTGTTTCCAAACTTTTAGCTTCATCAGAAAAATCATTTGATAAATACATATTCATATATCCTAGTTTTCCTTCTAAAGTAGAAGAATTATGTGCAAGTTTTTTTCTATAATCTTTCCAAACTTTATTGTATCTTTTAGATGCACCCTCAACTACTTGTTCTATTACTCCATTTTCTTCTTTTACATTTTTAAGTAAGTTTTCTTTTGCTTTTGGAGTCATTTTTATTCCTGTTGGAGGAATAGGAGTTACTAAAATCAAAGTTTTAATTGTATCTTTTAAATCAATTGCTATTCTTTGAGCAATTAAAGAAGACATAGAGTGTCCTACTAAAGATACAGATTTTAATTCTAGCTTAGAAATTAAATTTTTAATATCATTTGAAGCCTCTTTTAAAGTATATTCACCCTCAATATCTTTTGATAAACCATAAGCTCTAAAATCAACAAAAATCCAAGTGAAATCTGTGATATTTAAATAAGGAATTGTAGAATCATAATTTCTATGATCTCCCATCCACTCATGCATCACAATGACAATTTTAGCGCCATTTCCAATTTTTTTATATTTTAATTCAATCATTTATATACCTATTATATTTTTTATATTTTACTAAATAAAAGTCTTTTTATGAGCATATTTTAAGTATATCTTATTTTATATTTTTTTCATCTGATAAAAATATACCCACTTTTAAGACACTTTGAATGAATATACTTTCAGTATAAAAAGGATATTTATGGAAAAGAAATCGGTCTTCAAAAATATTGGTATTCAAATCATAATTGCAATGGTTTTGGGTACTTTAGCAGGATTTTTAATGGGTAAAGATGCAGCAATGTTTGCACCTTTAGGTACCATTTTTATTCACTTGATTAAAATGTTAGTTATTCCTTTAATAGTAATTTCTATTATTTCAGGTGCTGCAAATTTAAGTGACAGTCCAAGTGCAGGAAAAGTTGGAATTGGAACAATTTTATTCTTTCTTTTAACCTCAGCAATAGCAGTTGCCTTAGCATTATTTGCAGGTGAAGTATTTAAACCAGGTGTTGGACTTGATTTAAGTAGTGTTTCACATATGTTCTCTAATCAATATGCTGATAAAGGTGCTTTACCAGGAGCTATGGAAACTCTAATTGGAATGATTCCTACAAATATTTTCAAATCATTAATGAATGCAAATATTTTACAAATTTTAGTTTTTTCTTTGTTTTTCGGAATTGCAATTTCAAAAATACCAAAAGAAAAAAGTGCACCAATTACAAATGGTTTAGAAGGAATTATTCAAGCATTAATCTGGATGGTTACAATAGTTATGATGATTGCTCCTATTGGAGTATTTGGACTTATGGCTGATTCTGTTGGTACTTATGGCTTTGATATGCTAGCTTTAGTTGCTAAATTATTTATAGTTTATATGGGCGCTATTTTAGTTTATGGTTTTATTTTTTATCCATTGATTATCAAACTATTTTCAAAAATTTCTGTTAGTGATTTTTTAAGAGCTATGAGAAAACCTCAAGTAGTTGCTTTATCAACTGCTTCATCTATGGCAACACTTCCTATTAATATGAAAACTTGTGAAGAGGACTTAAAAGTATCAAAATCTACTACTTCTTTTGTTCTTCCATTGGGAGCTACTATTAATATGAGTGGAAATGCAATTTATTATGGTCTTGTAGCAATTTTCTTCGCACAAGTTTATAATATTGATTTAGGTTTTACAGGTTATCTTGCAATTATTTTTACAGCTACTATTGGTGCAATTGGACAAGCAGGAGTTCCTGGTCCTACATTCTTAGTTGTTGCTGTATTAATTTCAGCGGGTATTCCAATTGAAGGTTTACCTTTATTATTTGCACTTGATAGAATCTTTGATATGACAAGAACAGCTTTAAATATCACAGGAGATGCAGCTTGTGCTGTTATAATTGATAATTTAAATGACAAAAAAGATAAGATAGAAACTATATAAATATTAGTTTCTATTTAAGAAGAGAATAAATATTCTCTTCTTATTTCATCCACTCTTTTATCTCAAAGCTTAATTGCTCTGGGAATTCTAAAGGTAACATATGACTTGTTCCCTCTCTTGATATTTTTGTAATATGCTGATGTTCATCTTTAAAGTTTTCTAAAACACTATGACTAAATAATCTATCTTCTGTGCTATAAAAAATTCTAATTGGTATAGATAAAGATATTAATTTTTCATTGAAATTTCTTCTATTAAAACTACTTCTCATTTGAACATTATAAACTTCATGTCCTAAATCTAAGAACATATCTTTTATTATATTTATAAGCTCTTCGTCTTCTGATTTTTCAATTAATGAAAGTATTTTTTTAGTAGCTAAACCTTTGAAACCAAAATTATTCATTTGTTCTAAAGTTTTTGTTCTTCTTTCTATTTCATCTTTTTTTGTTTCAGCAGGAGAACCGGCAACTAAGAAAAGTCTATTTACTCTATGGGGATTTTTAGCAGTAAAATATGAAGCTAAATAAGCACCTAAAGAAAACCCAAGTAAATTTATCTTTTCATCTGGAATAAGCTCTTCAAGTTTTAAAGCAGCTTCTTCAAAATCTTCTGTCAAAGGAAGAGGAATATGAATTAATTCGTATTCTTCTTCTAAAAATGGTCTTAACCTTTGCCATAATCTTTCATCAGTCATAAGTCCTGGAAGTAAATATATTTTTTCTTTCATTTTCAACCTAATAATTATTTGATGATGTTTTATCATAATTTTGTTTAAAAATAAAGAAGAAAGCTATAAAATATTTAATACTAATCTTTTATAATTACTTAAACATCAAATGTTAATATACGTCATGAACAATAACTTAAATATGGTTTACACCTATCATAATGAAACAAAACATTCACAACAAAGATACGCGCGTTCTTTAGGATATATGGATTGGGCAACACAACCAAATCCATATAGAACATATATTGATACAAAAAAAATAACTTTGCCACTATCCTTTGAAAATAAGACTTTAGAATATAGTCAAATATTTAATCAAGAAGCTAATAAAAATGAAGAAAAAATATTATCAGCTCCTTTATGTATAGAAGCAATTTCACAATTTTTTCAATTCTCTTTAGGTTTAGCTGCTATTAAAGAGTATGGTGATCAAGCTTGGGCTTTAAGATGTAATGCCTCTAGTGGAAACTTACAACCAACAGAAGCTTATCTTATATCAAAATATATTCAAGGAATAGATAATGGGCTTTATCATTATTCTCCACAAGAGCATGAACTTGAATTGCTATCAAATTTGGATAATACAAAAGAAGATATAGATTTAAAAGAAAATACTTTCTTAGTAGCTTTATCTTCTATTGTTTGGAGAGAAGCTTGGAAGTATGGAGAAAGGTCTTGGAGATACACTCAACTTGATTGTGGACATGCTTTAAAAGCACTTGAAATTTCGGCTTTAATCTTAGGTTGGAAAATTGAAGTTCTTAATACAAAAGATAGTGAACTTCAAAATCTTCTAGGCTTTGATCAAGCTAATAGATATGTACCTGAAGAAAGAGAACTTCCTGATATGCTAATAAAAGTCTCTTTTGCAAATGATAATTCAAAAAAAGATATTGACATTTCAAAAATAAGAGCAAGATTTGAAGATAGTTATCAGGGAAAAGCAAATCAGCTAAGTGTAAATTGGCATAAATGGGATATCTTAGAAAAAATAGAAGATGCAAGTTTAAGTGATGATTTAAATATGAAAAAATATACAAATGATATATATGAAAAAAATCCTTATAGAGAAAATTCATTTTTAGCAAAAGATATTGTACTTGCTAGGCGTTCAGCACAAATGATGAATGAAGACAATTCTACAATTACAAAAAAAGAGTTTGAAACTATTATAGCTTCTGTTAAATCAAACAATTCAAATATACACTTAGTAATTTTCGTACACAGTGTTAAAGAGATTGATTCAGGACTTTATATACTTATTAGAAACAATAAACATAAAGAACAATTACAAGCTTTATTAAAAAAAGAATTTCTTTGGGAAAAAGTTGATACAAAAGCAGGAGAATTATATAAGTTAGAAAGCAAAGATTTTAGGTTTCTAGCAAAAGCAATCTCTTGTAATCAAGATATTGCAAGCCAAGGAGCTTTCACTCTTGGAATGTTAGCTGAATTTTCAAATCAATTAGAAACATATGGCGCTTCAAAATATAAACATTTATATTGGGATTGTGGAGCTATTGGACAACAACTGTATTTAGAAGCAAGCTCATTAAAACTTTCAGCAACAGGAATTGGTTGTTTTTTAGATGATATATTGCATGAAGTAATTGGTTTAAAAACAAATCATTTTCAAACACTTTATCACTTTACTGTAGGACGGGCTTTAGTTGATTCTAGATTAACGAGCAAAAAACCCTATGAGAATAGAAACAATTAAGTAATATAAAAAGAGGAAAAGATATTTCCTCTTTTAAAAATCAATCTTTTATTCTAATATAAATATGTACATTAGTTGAGTCATCATTAAATTGTCGTTCATCAATTTCAATATAGTTTAAATTTCTTATTAATTTACCTAACTTATCATAACCATAATTTCTTGAGTCAAAAGAAGGATTGTTTTTATTTATATAATTTCCTACATTTGAAAGCCTCGCCCAACCATCATCTTTTGAAACAGCAGTTATTGCTGATGTTACTATTGGTTTAAGTTCTGCATTATTAGATTCATCTTTATTTTGTATATCTTCAACTTCATTTTTTTCTCTTAAAATTTCAGTAAAAACAAACTTATCACAAGCTGCAATAAAAGCCTCGGGAGTTTTCTTTTCTCCAAAACCATAAACAATTAAACCAGATTCTCTAATTCTTGTAGCAAGTCTTGTAAAATCACTATCAGAAGATACTAAACAAAAACCATCTAAACTATTTTCATGTAAAATATCCATTGCATCAATTATCAAAGAAGCATCTGTTGCATTCTTTCCACTTGTATAAGAAAACTGCTGTATTGGTTGAATAGCATATCTATTAAGATGCTCTTTCCATTGTTTTAAATTTGTAGTTGTCCAATCACCATAGGCTCTTTTAATACTAGCAACTCCAAACTTTGCAACTTCTGCTAATAATTCAGCAGCAAGTGAAGCTTGGGCATTATCAGCATCAATTAATACAGCAAGCTTAACAGTGTTTTTATTTTGCATTTTTTTCCCTTGATTTTTATATTTATCTTTATATTATCAAGATAATAATTAGTTTACTCTTGAAATTTAAATAGAAGTTTAATTTTAATATAATTCAAAAAACACAAAAGGATTTAATAATGGTAAACAAAGAACCATTTGTACAAAGAGCAGACGAGCATATATTTTTAGCAAATGAACAGCTAAATAATAAAGAAGAGTTAACTCCAGGTGAAGTAAGTGCTTCATTTTTATTTGGTGCAGCAAGATTCAACTCTTGGGTAGCAGCATCTGAATTTGATTCAGCAGAAGCTATGACAGCTGCAAAAGAAGAGATAAGTGAATATTTTATAAAAGAATATAGACAAATGTTAGAACAACATCTTCAAAGTCATATTGAATCTTATGATTTTAGTGTTAATAATTTAGATAAATAGTATTTTCAAATAGGAGAAAAAAGTTTAAGTAAAAACTTTTTCTCCTATTTAAACAAACGCTTACTTATTTATTTTATTTTTATAGGAAGCAAACTTAAAAAACTTAAAGCCTCAGGAAGAGAAAATTGTGCTTTTTGTATATCATTATGTTTAGGATCTATTAAATAGTTTTTAGATGTCTCAAAATTAGCTTTTTTTAGATTGTTGTTTATAAAAGATGTTAATTCTAAATCACACTTATCAAAAATAGTATTTTCAAGATTGCACTCTTCAAAACCCGTATCTTTTATAAGTGAATTGATAAACTTCATTTGTCTCAAATCTAAAAGATGAAAAGAATTCTGTGAAATATTACAAGAATCAAACTTTACATCAAAAGGCTCGGCACATGAACTCCAAGAAATACCCAAAAGTTTTGAGTTTTTAAATATAACATCATTAAAAGTAGAATTTTTTAATATACATAAAGACATATCACAATCTATAAAAGTACATTCTGTGAATTTACAATTATAAAAAACACTTTTTGAAAAATCACATCTTATAAAAGTACAATTGTCATAATAGATGGAATCTAAGTTTTTATCATCATATTCTATGAACTCTTCTTCCCAATAATCATCAGTTTTAAACATTATGCTCTTTTTTAATTTGATTTTATCATGTTTGAAATAAATAAGAAGGGAATAAAAGAGTAAAAATTATAATATCAAGCCTAATTTTCATGCTAAATTAACAAAATAGTAACATATTTCAATTATTTTCAAAAAAAACACTAAAAAAAGACCAATATCCTTGTTACTTATATATTTTTAAGGTAAACTACCTCAATTGAAAGATGATTTCGAACTTCATCTATGGCATGCTTTATATTGATAACCTTAAGTTGACAGTAAAATCGCACCACAAGATAGTTTCACAATTAGATTTTATATAACACAAGTAAAATTGTGTATCAACAAAAGGAAATACAATGGCAGAATTAGTAAACGGATCAGTTAAATGGTTTAACAGTGAAAAAGGTTTCGGATTTATCGAACAAGAAAATGGTGGAAAAGACGTATTTGTACATTATAGAAATATTAACAGTACAGGATATGGTAGAGTTTCATTAGAAGATGGTCAAAAAGTTACATTTGAAATTGCTCAAGGTGACAAAGGTCTTCAAGCAGAAAACGTTACTGCTCAGTAGTGTTTTATTATAAGCGGTTTTACCGCTTATAATTTTTTTATATAAACTTCCAAATAATTCTTTTATTTTTTAAACTTCACTCAAAACATCTTTAAATTTTATATTTTATAACAAACATTTATTCTAATCAATTAGTTTTAATATCTTCACTTTTTTTCATTTGATGATTTTTTACTAACTAAAATACCCCCAAGTGCAATAAGAGCAATACCTGTAAAAGTATACATATCAGGTAAAGAATCTCCTAACATAATACCAAAGCCAACAGCAAAAGGAATACTTGAATAGCCTATAACTCCAATAATACTTGCTGGACTTAAACTATATGCACGAGTCAAAAGCCATTGGGAAACTGTTGAAAAGATAGCCATTAAACCTATAAGTAACCAAACAAAAGGCTCTGTATGTATTTTAAAATCTACATAAGGTGTAAATATAAAAAATAATAAAGGAATTATTACTCCAATACCCATAAAAGAAAGCATAATAATTCTAGCATCATAAATATCTTTTATTTTTTTTATAGTAGCATATGCAGCAGCTGCAAAAAAACCACCTAAAACTCCATATATATGTTCAATTGATATTTCAATCCCAAAAGGTTTTATAATTAAAATAATTCCTACAAACCCAATAATAAGTGCAAAAATAGTAGGAGTACGAATAGACTCTTTCATAAAATAATATGCAAGAATAGTTACAAAAAATGGTGATGTTTTATTTAATATTACAGCCTCTCCCAATGGAATTGTAGCAATTGTATAAAAAAAGAATAACATAGCCATTGTTCCAAAAAGACCTCGTAAAAAAAGTAAGTGTAGTTTTGAAGTATTCATAGACACAGGAATTTTCTTTAAACTATATAATATTATTATAACTCCTAAAAAATTTCTATAAAATACTATCTCAATAGGATCCATAGTTTCAGATAATATTTTTGCCACAGCTCCACTAAATGCAGCAATTAGTGCACTTGAAAGCATAAAAAATACACCTTTATCCATAAGCTTTAATTTTGATAGTGATTTGTACTTATTTAACATTTATATCCTTGTTGTCCGCATTGTATAGAAAACTTATAAAAAAGATTATAAAATGACATTCTAATAAGCACAAACCTTTTTAAGATTACTTAAACGGCCCACATACTAAGGCTCTTTTAACCCCAGAACTTAAAGCCCCAATTCCATCAATTAACATTTCTCTTTTTATTAGTACATCTACAATTTGACTTGAATATTTTATTGCACTCTCTTTCATCATCCCAAGCATAGGCCAACCCCACAATGCTGAAACCGTAACTCCATCTTGTACAAAATGAGGATTTGTCAAAAAAGTACAATCTAATACGGCTTCAATAGCACTTCTATTTGTTTGGCTACCTCCAACTAAGTCAATTATTACTGAACCTTTAGGAATAACTCTTTTTAAATGATCATTACATACAAGATAAGTTATACCTCTTATCTCTTTAGGAATTTCTGCACCATTTACAACTAAATCCACATCTTTTAAATATTCTTCTATATTTTCTTCTGCTGTTTGAGTACGACCTAGAATATTTATATTTTTAAAACCTTGATTATATATCTCATGAATAGCTCCTCTTGCCACATTGCCATAACCTAAGACTATTACTTTTGCATCTTTTATATCCAAATTAGGTTTATTTTCTTGAAGTAATTTAATTCCATATCTAGCTCCTGCTTGTCCTGTAACATGCAAGCACTCAATTCTTCTTAGACCAAATTCAAAAGGTTTATGTTTTTCTTTATAATTATAAATAGCTTCAATCCCATTTTCTAACTCAAAAGCATGAAGATCAAAAACTTTTGAAGCAGTCTGTTTTATTTTAGAGATTAAACTATTTTTATCATTAAAACTTTTGCTATCATAAAAATACATACTATTTTTATCTGTATGTTTTAATTCATCAAAGCTTATATCTTCATAAAGCATATTAAGTGATTTTGGATTACGATTTCCTGCACGCCTAACCGCACCTGCTAATCTTTCATTTCTACCAATAATGAAAATTCTCAAATCTTTTATAGTTTTATTTTTAATAAAATCTTTTAATGCAGTAGCCATGCCAACACGAGCTAAAATTTGTTCACTAGTTTGTACTTTAGGAGACTCCAAAATTTCTTCCATTGCTATCACATTTATTTCATTATCTTCAAGCATTTTTGCCCTTGCAGGAAAAGAATCAAAATGTGCCATACAAAAAAGTGTAGAACCTTTCCTCATTTGAGATATTGATTCCAAAGAAGGACCTTTGAATTTTATAATCATTTCTTTATTCTTGTATATTTCATCAGCTTTTTGTAATTTTGCACCATTCTTAATATATTCATCATCCTCAAAACCTACACCTAACCCAGCACCAAACTCAACAAAAACATTAAGTCCTGAACTTGTTAACTGTCCAACATCCAAAGGAGTTAATCCCACTCTTTTTTCTAAACCTCCTGGGTTTTCTGGAGATTCAATTTCTTTAACCAAAGCAATATTTTTGAATGCAATTGATGTATTTTTCACACTAATCCTTTTTAAATAATTAGTATTTTTATATGTTAGTTTTAATAAAGACCTAGATTAATCAATATATTTAAATTAAGGATGCGGTAGATTTTTTATAACAAATAAAAAATGAATGGTGAATAAGCCTAACAAAAATCTGTTAATGTTAATTTGAGTAGATCTAAGCCTAAAGAGATATATTGTTCGTACATTCTGAATATTGCAAAAACGAAGTCAGATACAGATCAAGTATGCTGATATTAGGAGTAGTGTAGCTGAATTTTTTGCTATTAGTATAAATAGTATCTATAATGAATATTGAGAAATGACAATTAAGTAAAATATTTTTAAACTAACACTTAACTAACGCTTCTATTCTATAATTTCATACATTCAAATCAAGGAGTATTAGAAAATGAATTTAGGAAAGAAAATAGCAATATTAACAATTGCTGCAAGTGTGAGTTTATTCGCAAATGGAATTAGTAACGTGTCTGCTTTAGTTGATCAAATCAATAATACAAGTGACGTGAAAGAAAAACAAGTTTTAATGAAAAAATTAGATAGTGAACTTGCTGTTATTAATACAGAAGATCTTCCTAAAGCTAAAGAGATTATTGAGACAAGACTAAAAAAGGAGCCTGCAAAAAAGCCTCTAAAGTAATTGTCGTTTTACTAAACTAGCCCTTCTCCCTTTGGGAACACAAGTATAACTTGTGTTCCTTCCCCTACTACACTTTTTATTTGTATATCAATATTTAAAGCCTCACACAACTGTTTTACAATACTCATTCCAATACCAAGTCCAGAAGTATTCTCTTTATAATATCTTTGAAATACTTTCTTAATATTTTTTATTCCAATTCCTGTATCTTCTATAATAAGCTCTTGTTTATTTATACTTATATGGATTTGACCATTTTTTTTATTGTATTTACATGCATTACTTATTAGATTATCAATTATTCTATCAATTCCATTTTTATTGCTTTTAACAATTAAAGAATTTAGATTTTTAGTAAAATTTATTTTAGGATATATTTTCTGTAAAACCTCAATTTTTTCATTAATTATTTCTTCAATCGAAACATTCTCATCTTTGTTTATAGTATTTGGACTCATGTATTGCAAGTTTTTATATAAAGAAGCAATACTTTTTGCACTAAGTTCGATTCTTTCTATTTCTTCAAAGTCACCACGTTTTCTTAATAATCTTGAATTTAATAAAATAGAAGTTGCAGGGGTATTTAAATCATGAATAATATCTTTTAAAAAATTCTCCAAAAGAACAAGTGCTTCTCGCATAGGTCTTAATGAGTATAAAGCAAAACCAATTGAAAGTAAAAAAAGTAAAAAAAGTATTAGAATACTAAATTTAAATATTTTTATTAAAAATTCATTGTAAAACTTTTCATATTTTGCTTTATCATATATAACTTTTAATAAATATGGTCCAGTTGAAACTGACTGAAAATAAGCACAAAGTCCTTCTTTGCAATGATAGATTTTAAATAATTTCTTTTGTTTATCATTTTCAACAATATCAAGAGAAAACTTCTCTCCTTGGAAATCAAAAGTATAATCTTTCATTTGGTAAAGAATATTTTCTTCTATATCTTTAACTTTATCTTCATGATACATATACAAAACTATACTCGAAAGAATAAGTAAAGGTATAAAAAAAAGATAAAGACTTGTAAAAAATGATTTTTTTTCATAATTTTTCAAGTTTATATCCTATACCTTTTATGTTTGTAATATTTAAATCTAATATCTTTTTTAATTTACTTATTAAAACACGAAGTGCACTATCACTTGGTCTATTCATATAATCAAAAAATGTTGATTTATTTACAGTCATATTTATATTTCTAATTAAAAGAGAAAAAATTTCTTTTTCTATTAAACCTAGAGAAATTTCTTCATCATTTTTAAATACCCTATTTTCAAGTAAATCAAAAGTAATATCTCCATATTTAATACTTGGATTTTTCCTTTTTAATATAGCTTTGATTCGTGCTAATAATTCGTCTAAGTCAAATGGTTTTTTAATATAATCGTCACATCCACACTCAAAACCTTCTAAAGTAGCTGAAGTATCTCTAAGTGCTGTAATAAAAAAAGTAGGCGTTAAATCCTCTGCATCTCTTAATAGTTTTAAAGTATCAAGACCATTTAATAAAGGAACATTAATATCAAATAAGTAAAGGTCAAACTTATTTTCATAAGTAGCTTCAAGGACTTCCTCTCCATCATTTACCAAGATTACATCATAGTTTTCTTCTTCCAAAATCTGTAACATTGTTTGGGCTAATATTTCATCATCTTCTAACAATAAAATTTTTTGTTTTTTATTCATTTTACTGCTGGATTTTGCTTATATATTTTAAGTGGAATCTTTTTTTTAGCTTCGATAATTGCATCTGATTTTTCTCTGACTTTTTTATTTTCTTGGGCTAATTTTTCTTTTAATTCTTCAATAAGTTCTTTTTTCACCTCTTTATTAGGTGCTTGATTAACTTTTTCTAATAATTTATTTACTTCTTTATTTTCTGCAAATATTATACTTGTAGTAAAAAATAAGCATATTATTATAAATTTTTTTAATATCATTTTTTATCTTCTTTTTTTAACATATTCTTTTCTAATTTTTTGATTTCTAATTTTATTTTATTTAACGGAGATATTTTAAATTTATTTAAATTACATTTATTTTTTTTTGCATGAGAGTATTGAATATTATAAGATTTAAGTGCATTATTAATATTTTTTGCAAATATACTTTTTGAATTGTTTTCTATTAGAAAGAGTTGTGCTTTTGCGCCAACTATATCTTTTTGAATAAAGTATCCCTTATTAAATTCTTCTTGAATATATTTTGAAGCATGATTCATAATCATTATATTTTTATTACAATATTTATAGTTAAAAGATTTCTTTTTTACTTCTGCTTTTTTTTCTTTTATTTTGATTGGTTTTTCTATATTATCTTGTTTTACTTCTACAGATTTATTTGTATTTGTCAAGGCACAACCTGAGAAAACTAGCATAAACACTATCATAAAATATACTCGTCGTTGACTAAACATTTTGTCCTTTCTTTTTCATTTTCATAAATATTGATTTATATATAATAACTAGAAATAATATTTCAGGGCATTATTATATAGGAAAATGTATTAAAGTCTAAATGAATAAGCTCTTAATCCACAAGGCAACTTTACGAAAAATTTTAAGACAATTATATACGATAAATCCAAGAATTTTATTTGAAAAAATGAATTTTTGGAAAGAGAAAAAAATTCCATCATATTTACAAATACTCAAAAGCATATCAAGGGCCTCAACGCCTTGATAATATCTATCTTCATATATAAGAATAACTCCATCATCAAGAATAATATCTTTGTTTGATTTTTTCCAACTTAAGTCAGTTCTAGCATCACATATTTTTATGTCAAAACATTTTTTAAGCTTTAAAATATCTGCATATCTTTTACAAAAGGGGCAATCTCCGTCATAATATAAAAAAACTTTCACTTGATTAGTCTTTATTTAATCAAATATTTTTTGATAGACATGACAATATGGAGTTTTTCCTGTTCTTTTGTAATAATCTTGATGGTATCCTTCAGCTGCATAAAAAGGAGTCTTTTCTTTTAGTGTAGTTGCAACATCATAACCTTTTGTTTTTAAAATTTCTATTAGCTTTTCTGTTGTTTTCTTTTCTTCTTCATTTTCATAAAATACAACTGAAAGATATTGACTTCCTATATCTGGGCCTTGTCCATTTTTTTGAGTTGGATCGTGTATTTCAAAAAATAGTTTTGCTAGATTTTCATATGATATTTCATTTGGATTATAAACAACCTCTACAGTTTCAACATGACCTGTATCACCTTTTATTACGCCATAATAATCAGGATTCTTAACATGTCCACCCATATATCCACTAATTACGTCCTTCACTCCTTTTTGCTTTTCAAATAAATGTTCAACACCCCAAAAACATCCACCTGCAAAATGAGCTTTTTTTGTGTTTGTGTAATCAATATTTTTATTCAAAGGAACTTCTATTTCCTTACTAAAATTTGTTGAAATAAAAGCTAGTAATCCAAGAGCGATGATTAATATATACTTAGTCATTTTCTTTCCTTTTTATTTAATTTCTTATCCTACTTAGTTTTTGTGTAGTTGATGTTTATTTTACTCTTCATATCTTATTTATTCTCCATTTATAACAGATAAAACTGTTGCTCTACTAGTATTTAATTCACTTATTATCTTTGATATATTTATATGGCCATTATCAGTATAATATTCTTCATTATCTAGCATTTTTAATATAGCATCTTTTTTTTCAAGTATTTCTTCGGATGTTTGTACAGTTTTAAAAATAAAATCTTCATCACTCATAGTTATAAGCGCTTCTAAATCTCTTTTTATTGTTGGCATTGTAACTTTTAATTCTTTTGCTAAATCTTTTGGATTTTCAATTCCTCGTAAAAGCAACTCCCTTAAAGCTATTCTTCTTGTCTTTATTTTACGCCTGCGGTGATATGAAATTTTCATTATTGTTTACGATAATCCCTTTGTTTTTTAATTTTACTATTTAAATATATTTTCAAGGAAAATTATTTGTCTATCTTTTTCCATATAGTTTTACCCGTGGCACAAACTTTGTTTGTTCCTTTAATTTGAATAGTATGTAAAAAAGAGTATTCACTAATGTCTTTTTTTGTTGAAGATAAAATCACATCACCATATTGAGCTTCTGAAATAAAACGCCCATCAATAAAGTACAAGTAGTAGTTATTTAGTATCTCCTCGGGGATTGATTCTATAAGCCATTGTAAATACCTAAGATTATTAACATGCTTATTAGTATCAGTATCATACATATTGACTTTAAACTCTTTTCTATATTCAAAAGAATCAAGAGCTTCAATTTTACTACTTATATCATGTTCCAAAGGCACAAATTTATATGATGACCATCTTTTTAAAAAATCAGGATGTATTCTTTTAGGTCTTCTTTTTTTTATATCATAAAAAAGCCATAACCCCCTAGCTCTTCCTATGATATTATAATCTTCATCATAAATAATATTTTCTCTAAATCCTCTAATAGCATGGTATTCTGATATCCATGTTCTTATAATTATTTTTTCTTTATAAAGAGGATAGCGTTGCATTTCCATCGCACCTGAAAGTAATACCCATCCAAGATTTTCTGACATAAGAGAAAGAAGGTTATGCCCAGCATAATGACAATGCTCAGCAGCAGTTTCTTGAAGTAAAGTTAAGATAGCAATAGGAGAAGCTTCACCTAACCTATTCATCTCAAAAAACCTCAATTCAAACTCTTTATCAAAATAGTTTTCCATAACAACTCCTTTATTAAATAGAATATATGCAATTTAATCAGTATTGTCAAGGGGGAATTTAAAATATATCATATGACTAGTTACTCATAAAGAAGAGAAAGATTAAATTATTGCAAATACACCCTTCTTAACTTCTAAGATTTGTTATTATTTTTTATTAATCTTTGAAGTTGAATTAATAACAAAAATTTATTTATTTCGCTCTACTCTTTCTAATTTTTCTTCTATTATTTGAATAGAACTCTTTACATTTTGCAAATAAGATTTTATTTTATCATCTGATGCATCTACTGATAGTAGTAAATCTATCATATCTAATGTTGGATTTACTAATTGTCAACTATCCCCATATTCATCATGTAATTCTTGATAATTATCTTCTATTCTTTGTTTTAGAGTTATAATTTTATTTTTCATTATTATTCCACAATTACACTACACTTGTAGTTTGATTAAGAATTATTACATAACTATACTTACACATTACTATTGTAGGGTAGAAAAATGAATAAATATATTAATAATTTAACTCCTGATGAATTACATAAGATGATTGGTGCTAATGTTGCAAGACTTAGAAAAAAAGCTAATTTAAGTCAATTAGCTTTATCTTTGGAAATGGGAAATAAATCTCCAAGTCTTATTAGTTCTGCTGAAATCTATACAAATAAAAGACATTTTAATATTGTTCAACTTCAAAAGATTGCAAAAATATTAGATGTTGATATATGTGAGTTTTTTAATGAAAAGTAATAAATTTAGAAAATATTTAATTATCTTAATCTTAATTATTAAAATCTGAAACGGTTAGTGGTTCTACAACCTCAAATCCTTTTGCTTTTTTAAACTACACACCCAGAGGTTGAATCTTCACTTTTTACTATCTTTGAAATCATTGATTTTGATATTCCATTATCTAAGTTTTTTAAATAGTATAGACTAACGTTTAAGTTGAGAAATATTTGAGCCGTAGGGTCAAATATTTCTCTCCAATGTTTTGCTAGATATTTCAACAACAAATTTTCCAATCATAAAAATACTGCTAAATGAAATCATTCCACTTACTACAAAAATAGCACTTGACAATGGATAAACTTTATTTTCAATTGGTGCTGCATATAAGCAAATTAAAGCTAATAATATAGCCAATATCCCAAAAGTAAGAACCAATATAATATTAATCCATTTCATTACTTTTGGAATACCTTGTTTAAAAGTAAGTAGAAATGTAAACATAAAGATTGATGTTCCCAAATATATTAAACTTGCATTAAATGGGTATGAATTTCCATCTGGACTTGAATATATTTGCATTAAACTAAAAGACAACCCCATAAATCCAACAAATATAACTAGCAGTGTAATAAAAACTTCTTTTTTCATATACTTCCTTTGTGTATCTAACGTTCATCTTGAGAAATAGTTTCGCCCGCTAGGGTAAACTATTTCTCTCCTAGTACTTGTTATAATTCTTTGCATGCAAAACATCTCGTTTGTTCTGGGATATACCAACTACTATTATAAGGGTCATAAATTTTTTCAGGATGCCAATGATTAACTATTACAGATGGTAATAGCTTTTGTTTTGTAATTATTGACATTTCTGAAGGCTTGAAATCTGTACTAAATAGATGATAATTTCCCCAGTCAGCAAGAGAATTTTTAATCAATGAATTTATTTGATAGTTATCTAGTAGTGAAAAATCAATATTAGCCTCTATTATTGTTGGAATACCTAATCCCTTTAATCTCTGTTTATAATTCTCATTAGATAATTTTTGATGATGTAAACGGGTTGTCAATGATGATAGGAATTCACTACCATAAATAAGATAATTACCATCTTGGTTTATCAGTACTTTACTATCACAGCAAAAGAATGTTTTATAAAATTCATCTTCTCTTGTTGTATGTTCCTTAATTGCTTGTTCTAGATTATACTGAGGAATATCAGAAAATATATTCTTGAACAGTTCGATATTTTTTTCATGATTCCCTCCAGTAAAACCATCACTTAGGTAGCTTTCAATTCTAATAGGTGAACAAGCATGAAAGCATTTAATCGCTTTAAAATTTTCTAGAAATTTTTCTGTAAATAATTCAAGATTAAAATAATCAGGTAACCAACTTAAATCATCTGAGTAGCAATATTCAATTTTAGAATTAGAAATATCTTCAAGTACTTCTGAGTTTAGAATACCGTTGACAGTATCTATTCTTTGATGATGATTACGCCAATCTAGTGTTTTCATACAATTTCCTTTTGGAGTTATAACGGTTGAGTTGAGAAATATTTGAGCCGCAGGGGCAAATATTTCTCTCCAATGATTTGTTATATCTTTAGTTAAGTTTAGAATAAAGGGGACTGTCCCCTTTATTCCTACAATCATATGGCTTATTACTCAGAATAAAATAGGCTGGCAATCAAACTAGCTACTAAAAGCTCAATAAGTCCCCATAATGTACCAATAATAGTTAACTTAATCGGCATAAAACCATATGCAACCATAGAAACATTTGCTAGAAAATACGCTAAAAACCATACAACGAATGAAGCTATTACAGCTGTTTTAACCCTACGTTTAAATCGTGGCAATAAAGCAACATATAGCCACATTAAAATTAAACCTAAAGAAATTGAAACGGAAAAAAAGTAAACCATCGCACCAACACTTAAAGGTGGTAAATGAAGTTTAGAAAGTGCTATATCCATATCACTCCCTACAATTGGGACTAATAACATTGCACAAAGAATGATAAGCAAAGCCGCTATTAGGCCTGCTTTAATTAATTTTTTAATATTCATATTTGAGTTCCATATCGTAATTTTTTAATCTTTTTATACAATCATTTCCAAATTAAATTCGGTATTTTTTGTCCAAATAGTTTTAATAGATTCAATCTGTAATACTAACGTTTGACTGTAGCTAAGAAATGATCTCTAGGACATTTATTAGCTACGGATTTTTATTATATGTTTAGTCGTAAGCTTCTTTTCTATGTTTAAAATCAACAATGGCTATAATAAGTTTATTATCTTCAACAAGATAAAAAAGTCTATAGTTCCCAATCCTGTATCTATAATAACCTTCTAAATTGTCTTTTAACTTTTTTATATTAGAACCATAAAATGGATTTTCTCTAAGTTGAGGATAAACAAAATTTTTAATTTTTAAATAAAGTTTTTTATCTATCTTTTTTTTAACTTTTTCAAAAGTTTTAGTTTCAGCAATTTTATATTTAGACAATTGTATATTCGCCTTTTTTGAAATCTTCTAATCCACTCATTAGATTTTTAACAAGCTCTTTATCTTCTAAAATTTCATTCATTTCATCATTTTCTACAAATTGTGAAGATGTTAAATATTGGACTGTTGCAAACTCAATAAAATTTGAAAGGTTTCTTTTTTGTCCATCAGCAGCAAGTTTAATCATATCGTAAATAGAATCATCTACTCTCATTGTTACAGTTTTCATAAGTAGTCCTTTTGAATATTTATATAACTAATTATATTCAAATTTATTCACATTGTCAATTTATTTATTTCCAATGATTTGTTATACTATCTGTCTAGTATAATATGAATAGTTGTATCTCTAGTTCTTTGGACTTTACTATTATCAAAAATATTAGTTATTTGTTCTTGACTTAGATGAAGATCTTGTAATAATAGAGGTAATTTTTCTTGATTAAATATTCTTTCTTCCAGTCTTTTTATCTCTAATTTTGCATTAACAAGTTGTTGAGCTAATATTTGTATCTCTTCATGTGTCATTATTTTCCCTTTTTTGTATAACGTTCGACTTGAGAAATAGTTTTCCCGATAGGGTAAACTACTGGTCTCATCGTACTTGTTAGTTTTTTTTACCTCACAGTCTGTTTTTGTTGTATCAATTACTGTAATATTTTTAGCTTGTTGTAATACTTTTTCTAACTCTTTCGGGGTAAGCCCTTCAGCAGGGATAGTGCCCTTTTCTTTAGTTGTAATTATTACTTTTTGACTAAAATGTACTTTTATGAAAGCGATTAAAACTGATGAAAGAGCACTTTATATTGCTGTTAAGATAAGGGGGGGGGATAAAGGGGGACTGTCCCCTTTATCTCAACACTAATAATAGGCATAGAGTGTTTTTGAGAAAACTGAATAATTTCATCCTCTTTTGCCATTGTTCCATCTTCATTTGTAATTTCACATAAAACTGCATAAGGCTCTAAGTTTGATAATTTCATTAAATCAACACTTGCTTCAGTATGTCCAGGAGAAACAATTTTTGATATACCATTCTTAGAAATATCAGATTTTATTGTTCTAATTCTATCTTGTGCCGATACACCAGTTGTAACATTGTCTTTTGATTCTATTGAAATAGTAAAGGGGGTTTGAAACTTTGAGTTGTTATTTTGTACCATCATTGGAAGTTGAAGTTCATCAACTTTTTCTTTAGTTAAACATAAACAAACTATACCACTACACTCTCTTATTAAAAGTGCCATTTGTTCTTTTGTCATATTTTGTGCAGAAAAAATTATATCTGCTTCATTTTCTCTATCGTAATCATCTACTACTATCACACCTTTACCTTCTTTCAAAGTTTTAAGTGCACCATCTACTTTGCGTTTAAAATCGCTATTTATATTTTTTTGATTCATATAAAGGGGACTGTCCCCTTTATACTGTCCCCTTTATAAACTAACTAATAGTTCATTTGCTTCGGTTACCTCTTGAGGCATAATTGTTGTTTGATTAATAATTTCAATTAATCTTTCATATTCTAATTCCTTTAGGTATAACGGTTGACTTGAACTGTAAATTTTCGCTAGAAAATTTATTAGTTCCAAGGTTTTGTTAGGTACTTGTGGCTAGAATAAACTTGCCTGTGTATATCTTGATTTATTTAAATTGTTTTCTAGCCATGAAATAAATTCATTTTTAAACTTAATACCTTTAACTTTACCTCTATATTTGTCAATTATAAATAATTCTTCGTGACCATTAGTTGGTGTATAAATATTTTGATCTTTTTTAATAATTGATTGTTCTATTAAATATTTATTTAAATCTTGCGTTTTTTGAAACACATCAATTACTTCATCTTTTAAATACTGAACAACTTCGGACGCAGTATATCCATTGTTTTCCCTATAAATATATTCAATTTCAACTTTATTTATTTTTGAGTGCTCTAAAAAAGTTTTACTGATATTGTTATATACTTTTATTTTTTTATTTTTTTCTA
>Ga0193955_1000328_pt1 | contig 28503 bp, 22 predicted proteins | sample BB_6_MG_FD_140343 | JGI IMG/M metagenome (GOLD analysis project Ga0193955, IMG submission 140343) | Microbial mat bacterial communities from the Broadkill River, Lewes, Delaware, United States - BB_6_MG | ecosystem: Environmental > Aquatic > Freshwater > River > Microbial mats | place: USA... | reverse complement strand
TTAGTATGCAACATGAGAGTTACCTTTTTTTGTTTAAATTAAAGATTCGACACCTTTAATAAAAACGGGTAACTCTCAACTTTTCAAGTCGATGTGTCAGATTAAGTCGGAACTAATACAGTTAAGCGCATCCAATCTATTAGTGAAGCAGAGCCTCTCACGCTCGATAATGCAGTTATAGAGTCGCACCAATTGCTTGCCGTTGCATTAGCTAATCAGCTGCTTGTTGCGGTGAAGGTTATTAAAGTCTTTGATAGAGAAATTTGTGAGTTGTTTAATGCTTTGCCTGATGCAGAGCTTTACAAATCATTACCAGGTACTGGCCCGTGTCTGGCACCCAGGCTATTAGTGGCTATAGGAGAAAACCGTAGTAGATTCAATAGCGCATCGGAAATTCAAATGTATGCCGGAATAGCGCCCGTAACGGTGCGTAGTGGGCAAAAGAGCTGGATTCATTGGCGATATCAGTGTTCTAAATTTACTCGCCAATCATTTATAGAGTGGGCGGCTAAAAGCATAAGGCGATCTTATTGGGCGGAAATTTATTATCAGCAGCAAAGGGAAAAAGGTAATACCCACCAAGCAGCTGTGCGTTCGCTAGCATTTAAGTGGGTACGGATAGTATATCGTTGTTGGAAAACTAAAGAGCCATATAATGAAGCTAAGTATTTAAAAGCATTGAGCGACAGGAATTCACCATTACTTTTTAAAGAAAAAGCTTGTTAAAGGTCTCAGGGCGTAGAGCGGAAGTTAGCCTTGGCTTATCTAGCGACATTTGAACCGATACAAGTCAGCCCTGCGTTAGATAATAGAATTGTTCTAAATTTCTTCAGGAATCTATAAAGTCAAAAATTCTAATTTGATTAAAAAATACCAAAGCGGACATTAGATTAATATGATTTTTAGGTATTAAATTTTTGTGATTCTATGGCGCTCAGAGGCACAAAGCGACTTAGAGTATTAACTCAATATATAGATTTATTTCTATTTATTTGATTTGATGATCTACATAAAAGATAAAGCCCTCCTAAAAGCCCACTCACGTATAAGCCGTTTAATGTCCAATTGAATACGTGATCAAAGATGAATTGAAAAGCTACTGTACTGTTTGTAAAAGGAGGAGAGGTAAAATTAATAAATATGGATATATTAACGCCCGTAATAAACCCAAGTATAAAACCCCATGTTAAATAATTAAGTAAAATCAATAATCTATTTTTCATTATGCTCTCCTACTTTTTCGGGTGAAGGTGATAATTGTCGAATTAGCTAATTATCATGCGGCTAAACTTTCAATTTGTTTTCTAAAATGTTGAGGCGTAATACCTGTTTCTTTTTTAAAAGTGCGATAAAAATTTGAGTGATCGGCATAACCTACTAACATTGAAATTTCAGTTATAGGTAAAATGGTTTCTTTGAGATATCTTTTAGCAAGTGACATACGAAATTGAATAACTATTTCTTGATAGCTTGTGTTTTCTCGTTGTAAATGCCGATGTAACGTTCTTGGGGTGATGCAAAGATCACATGATATTTCTTTGATATTAGGTGTCCGAGAAGGGTTGTTTGCAAGTAGTCGTTGAATTTCTGACGTTAGCCCTGACGTTGTTTTGTTATCTTTTAACAATTTTTCGCATTGGTTGATACATAACTCATTAGTTTCATGATCGGCAAAGTTTAGGGGTAATTTCAAGTACTCTTTAGGAAAAAAAACTTGTGTTACCGAGTGATTGAACTCAAAACTGCAATTGATAAAATCATGGTAATTTGAAGTATCATTTTCTTCTGCAAAGCCAAATTTCACATGACTGAACCAGCCGTTAGGACAATGAATGAATTTTTCCCATTGCATAAAACTAGCGAGCCATTCTTGAGTAAAATATCGGATTACTGAAGAGGGTAGCCATTTTACATGGGCTGCAGGTATTGCCGATAAAACAGCTTGCTCACCTACCGTTGTTAACTTTATTGTAAGCACAGGACCAATAAGGTGCTGATATTTTTCAAAACGAAGGATCGATTCTTGTAAGTTTTCGCAGCTAAGTATTGCATAGCTTATTATACCGTGTTCGAACATGTCGGTATGTTGTCCAACTTGAAAGCCAAGTGTTGGAATATTATGTTTTTCAATTGCTTGTCTAACTAAATTGATATATTTGTCTTGTGGAATTTGATGTTCTTTATGACTCAACTCTTCATTATTGAGTTTTGCACTTTGCATTAAAGGATAAGTTGCTACATGTTGATTTTTTAACTCATCAATTAATCTTTTTGCATACAGTGCTAAGGTATTAATATCAGACATAGCAACCTCAAAATCGTGGCTTGTTATGCTTCCTCAGTACTAACATTTCTTTAGAAATGATCTTTCTTAATACTTAAGAAAACACTTTGGATTTAAAATGTTAATTTAAGTATAAAACTGATATGGGTTATGTTGTTTTTGACTTTTAAAAGTACACTTCGAGAAAGTTGAACTTATGGTTCAACGTCTAAATATATCTCTATCTGACAGTCAACATTGGCAAATTAATTAGTATTCAATATTTCATTAATTATGAATTTACTTTTAGGCCAATAGTAGACATTAATAAAGTGACAATAAAAAACAATTGCCAAGCGTTAATATTTTGTTTAAAAAAGAAATAATCAATAATTACTGCACCAACAACACCAATGCCTACCCAAATAGCGTAAGCACTACTAATGGGGATTGTTGACATAGCTTTACTTAAAAAAATAAAGCTTATTGCAATACTTATCACGATAACCGCGATGGGCCAAGGACGACTAAAGTTGTTCGATAATTTCATCATAGTGACAAAAAGCACCTCACAAAGCCCAGCACATATTAAGTAAAACCATGCCATATAATTACCTTACAAGCTTATGCGTGAATAGGTTTGCCATTAATACCACGTGCTGCTTCCATTATCGCTTCAGAAATCGTTGGGTGTGCATGAATCATACTTTCAATGTCTTCAGGTAAAAGTTCTGCGTGTTTTGCTAATAACAATTCATGTAATAACTCGGTTGCACAGTGACCAACAATATGAGCGCCGAGGATTTCATTTGTTTTAGCATCACAGATTATTTTCACTAAACCTTCTGGCTTTCCAACCGCAATTGTTTTACCTGCGCCTGCATAGTTGAAAGTAGATTTTTTAATGTTGATATTTTCACTAATGGCTTGATCTTCACGTAAGCCAAAACCTGCAACTTGTGGTTCACAATAAATAGCTGATGGGACATCATTTGCATCAACTTTCATCGTATGAGGTTTTAAGCCTGCCATGTATTCAACCGCCATCTCACCTTCTTTAGAAGCAACATGTGCGAGAGCTGGGGTGTTAGTGATATCACCAATGGCATAGATATTTGTAGAATGGGTTTGACAATAATTTGTAATTTGCACATAACCTCTGTCATCAAGTTTAACGCCCATTTCTTGTAATCCAAGGCCTTGAGTATTGGGTACACGACCAAAAACAACCAAAGCTTTGTCGGCAGTAATTTGTTGCTCGCCGTCTTTATTTTCAACGGTTACTGTAACCGAATTCTTATCTTTGCTAAGCCCTGTGGCTTTCGTTTTGGTTAAAACTTTAATGCCATCACGTTTAAAACATTGTTCAAGTACCGCTGTAGTTTCAAAGTCTTCACTAGGAAGAATATGATCGGCAAATTCGACCAAGGTCACCTTAACGCCAAAACTATTCATCACATAAGCAAATTCACAACCGATAGCACCTGCACCTAAGATAACTATGCTTTTAGGTAATTCTGTCATGGCTAAAATACCGGAAGAAGACAAAACAAGCTCTTCGTCAAATTCAAAACCAGGAATATTCATGGGGCGAGATCCTGTTGCCACCATAATATTTTTAGCTTTGTATTTTGTGCCATCAACCGTTACTTCACCTTTACCGGTAATTTTGGCTGTGCCTTTTATATAATCAACCTTGTTTTTCTTCAACAAACCAGCAACACCACCCGTCAAGGTTTTAACAACATCACGTGATTTAGCTTGTACTTTTGAATAATCTAATCCAGAGCGACCGACTTTTACGCCCACTTGCTCCATTTCGTGTAAGGAATGATAAACCTCAGCTTGATGAATTAAGTTTTTAGAAGGGATACAACCCCAGTTCAAACAAACGCCACCGGGATTATCTTTTTCTATCACAGCCGTTTTTAAACCAAGCTGACTGGCGCGAATTGCTGCGCAATAACCACCGGGGCCAGCACCAATAATAATTAAATCTAAATTTGACATGATTGCTCCTTAAGACATCATTAATTCTGGATTTTCAAGTGCGTCATGCAATGCGCTCATAAAGCGAGCTGCAGGTTCCCCATCTAAAATGCAATGATCAAAGGTGAAACTCATTGGCATCATTGTACGAGGCACTATTTGACCCTCTTTAACTACTGGTTTTTCTATTGCGGTTGATGGACCAACAAGCGCAGCATTGGGTAAATTTAATACGGGTGTTGTTGTCATGCCTGGAGGGGCAATTCCTGCGGTTGTTGACATGGTAATAGTAGAGCCTGACATATCTTTAGCTGTCGATTCGCCATTTCGAATACGATTAAATAAAGCTTTCATCTCTTTATCTATTTGTACTACGCCCATATTTTCAATATTGTGCAATACTCCAACCATTAAGCCACTCTCATACTCACTTGCGCCTGGTATAGACATAGCAATGCCCATATTAATATTGCTATAGATAACCGCTTCTTCGCCTTCTAAGCATGAATTTGCAATAGGTACTTGTTTGATAGCATAAACAATCGCTTTGATAATAAAGGCGTTAACCGATACTTTGGTACCTAACGCTTCTTCACGACTAACAAACTTTTTACGTATGTTTAATAAGTCGGTGATATCTGATTCCCACGCTGAAGATAATTGTGCTGTAGTTGATAAACTTTGTTTCATACGATCAGCAATCGTTTTACGCATTCCCTTCATTGGAATACGAGCTAACTCAACACTACCACCTTGTGCTAAAGGAGATGCAACACCTTGATGGACACCTGCTTTTAACGCCGCTTCAATATCTTTTTTGACAATACGACCATTAGGTCCCGTACCACAAACTAATGCTAAATTTAATCCCGCGTCTTTCGCTAACTTTTTGGCGAGTGGGGAAGCAATAATTCTTCCGGTATTTGCAGGCGTTGAAACAGGGTTTACAACGACTAAGTCTTCAGTTGAAGGGGCAATTGATTGTTCTGTAGAGCTTTCATCATTACTTTCTGATTCATCTTCTGTAGATACACTGTGGTCACTCGCGAGTAATGTTTCAGCTTCTTCAGCGCTTTCACAAAAATAGCCAATTATTTCTTCACAAGGAACGGTTTCACCATTAGGAACAAGGATACATAAATATCCCGCTTCAGGTGATTCACAGTCATAAGCAACTTTTTCAGTTTCAACAGTGACTAATGGATCGCCTTTCTCAACCTTTCCACCTTGAGTCACTAACCATTCATTCACTGTGCCTTCATTCATTGCCATCGCTAGTTTGGGCATTACATATTTTATAGCCATTAGATGCTCCTTTTATTAAGCCAATACTTTGCGGATAGCCGCTTCAATTTTATCAACATTAGGCGCTATATAATCTTCCATATAGCCACCGGGCACTGGCATGTCAGGTAAAGTTACGCGAATAACTGGTGCGTCAAGAAAATCAAAACCTGCTTCCATCACTTTGGCTGAAACTGTGTTAGCAAAAGAACCTGACTCCCAATCTTCATCAACAACAACTAAACGATTGGTTTTCTCTAATGATTTAAGTACGGTATCTAAATCAAAAGGAACAAAAGATCGGGGATCAATAATTTCTACGCTAATCCCTTCTTTTTCAAGTTTATCAGCAACCTTAAAAGCATTTTGTAACTGTAAGCTATTAGCCATTACCGTGACATCGGTGCCTTCACGTTTCACATCGGCTACGCCAAGCGGCACAATGTAATCACCACCTTCTTCATCAAAAGCGGGCACTTCACCTTTAAGCATCATAATACCCATATGCCATGGGATCATTACCGGGTTATTATCTCTAATAGCGGCTTTAAACATTCCCTTTGCATCATAAGGTGTAGAAGGCATAGCGACTTTAATACCAGGGTGATGTGCAAAAGTGCCGTGTATACTCATGGCGTGATCGTTAGCTAAGCGTTGACCTGTACCAACACCGGCGGTCATGGTAATAGGTAAAGAGCGTTGCGAACCATGTAAAAAGTGATATTGCCCCGTTGTAACTGAGCATTCAGAAAACGTGACGTAGGAAAAACCGCCAAACATAAAGTCAACGATAGGACGCATTCCTTCCTGTGCTGCACCTAACGCAACACCATACATGCCAGATTCTGCAATGGGTGTATCTAGAATTCTATCGGGGCCAAATTCATCTACAAGACCTTTAGTATGAGGAAATATTGCTCCTCGAATATCTTGTCCTACCATAAATACGTCTGGATCTCGGCGTAACTCTTCTTGGTAAGCTTCTTTTATTGCTTCTATAAGCGTAATTGTTCTCATGTTCTTCTCTCCAGTACTTTTGGAAATATTGTGGCGATTAGTGTGTAATTATCATTAACGAATTTATGACGTTAATCGGCAAAAACAGCGGCCATTAATTCTTCTTCAGTTGGTTTTGCAATCTCACTTTTATCCGCAAAATCTTCTACCAATTGAATCTCATCTAAAGCGGCTTGATTAATCGCATCAATATCTTCCTGACTAAGAATTTTGTCTTTTAACACACGTTCTGTCGCAATTTTTACTGGCTCACGTTGACGCATTTTCTCATGTTCTTCTTTAGAACGTTTTTCCCAGCCTGATAAATCAGGTGTGCCAATGTCATGTTCGTTGTAGCGCATGGTTTTACACTCGATAAACATAGGGCCTTTGCCTTGCCTTGCATGTTCAATGGCATCTAGGGCAACTTCAGCACAGGCAAAAACATCTTGGCCATCAACAATAGCCGAGGGCATTCCATAACCTAATGCTAATGATGAAATATCAGGAGTAGGGTGCATTTCTTTGGCTGTTGTAAAAATAGCCATACCATTGTTCTCACACCAAAATATCACCGGCAACTTCCAATTTTGTGCCATGAGTAATGATTCATGAGCACGGCCTTCACCGTATGAACCGTCACCCGAGCAGTTCATAACCACTTGTTGTTTTTTGCGTGTTTTAGCGGCATATCCCCAACCAACTGTTGGTGCAAAGTTATGACCAATAAAGCCAGACTGTTGATATACCTTGTCGTCGGGATATGAAAAATGCCAAGCAGACCGGCCTTTACAACACCCGGTATCTTTTCCGGTATGTTCAGCGAGAAAAGTACTGACATCAATGCCTTTACTGATCATATGTGTAATACCGTGAGATCTATGGTGAGGATTTAAATTGTCATCTTTATTTAAAAAGCTTGCAGCGGCAACACCAGGTGCAATACCACCTTCTGCAGGATGATAAAATCCAATTAATTTGCCTTGCATCATGCGACGATACATCATTTTGTCGTATAAACTAGCACGAACTAAATTAGTGTATAGTTTGATCATTTGCTCTTTATTAAGTTTCATTTTCGCACTCTCAATCATATTTATTTGATGTTGTTAGCAGTTGTGATTTATTCGCTAACTCGTGGTTAACTTTCTTTCTATAATTCTTGCCAAATGGTTTTCGTTTGTAAAAATTGTTCCAGTTGCTCTGGCCCTAAATCTTTACCTAACCCTGAGTTTTTAAAGCCACCGAAAGGTAGACAAGGGTCAACTAGATCATGGGTATTAATCCAAACGGTGCCGGCTTTAATTTGTTTAACGCAGCGCCATGCTCTTGATGTGTCTTTGGTGAATACACTGGCAGCTAATCCGTATTCATTATCATTGGCTAGTTGTATTGCTTGTTCTTCAGTTTCAAAGGGTTGTATGGCTAATACAGGGCCAAATATTTCTTCTCTGACAATTCTCATGGTGTTGGTACAATCAGCAAATACGGTTGGTTGAATAAAGAACCCATCATCTCCCACAGATTTTCCGCCACAAACTAAACGAGCCCCTTCACGCTGCCCTATAGAAATATAGTCCATGATACTTGCGTGTTGACTACTTGAAATTATCGGCCCCATATCCGTTGTTGAATCCAGTGATAAACCCACTTTCATTTCTTTTGTTTTAGCAGCTATAGCCTCAACAACTTCTTCGTAAATGCTGTTGTGTACATACATACGTGAACCAGCAGAGCAGACTTGCCCAGAATTAAAAAATACCGATTGTTGCGTGGCATTAACCACACGTTCAATATCAGCATCTCCAAAAACAACCATGGGTGATTTACCGCCAAGTTCTAACGTTACATGGGCTAAATTACTGCTAGCCATTGCGCCAACTTGTCTACCAACTTCTGTTGAGCCAGTAAATGACACTTTACTAATTAAAGGATGTGCAACCATTTTATTGCCAATGGTACTGCCTTTACCCGTCACTAGATTGAACACGCCAGCGGGAAAGCCTGCTTGCTCTACAAGTTGTGCGAAATAAATTGCACTTAAAGAGGTTTGTTGAGCTGGTTTCAAAACTAAAGTACAGCCTGCAGCAATTGCGGCAGCAAACTTCCAAATCATCATATTAAAAGGCCAGTTCCAAGGCACTATTGCGCCAACAACCCCTACAGGCTCTTTAACTGCCATCGCAATATGTTGCCCAGGAATTGAGACTGGACGCACCGAGCCCTCAATTTTACTAGGCCAGCCAGCAAAATAGCGCAAAACATCAATTGAGCCCGCTATATCAACTTCTCTGCAACCAGAAATTGCTTTACCTGCATCTAACGCTTCAATTTCTGCTAGTACATCTGCCTTTTCTTCAATAAGGTTTGCTAAGCGATGCATTAGTTGCTCTCGCTGTAAAGGCAACATATTTGACCATTCGTTTGAATCAAATGTTCTTCTGGCTGCACAAACAGCATTGTCTAAATCAGTATTAGATGCAGAAGGAAAACTTGTTATTTCACTATTGAAACATGGGTCGTAAGCTTGAATGCGTGCATCATTTTGTGCATTTATCCATTTGCCGTCGATATACATCTGTAGTGTTTTGGATATAAACGCTACTGTTTCATCGTGAGCATTATTATCTTGTAAATGTGATAAAACTTTTGAACTCATGTTTGCCTCCCAAAGAGAATAGTTGTTTCAACGGTTGTTAAGGCTATGCTTATAACTAGAGTTGAATATATTTAGTCAGTGTTGTTTCCAACTGATATTCATTGTAATAGATGAAAGTTATTCTTTACTTTGTAATTACCGAAGTTTGATTTACGAAATCACTGTTTAAAAAAAAAGCAGATAAGACTAAAACTATAAGGTAACTACAACAAGTGAAACGATTAAGGATTAAAAATGAGAAATACAAAACTAGAATTAAATCTCGTTACTAAGGCGATGTTACTCTCAAGTATGATGTTAACGAGCGTTAATGTTATTGCACAAGATGATGAACAAAGTAAAAAACAACAAATTAAAGAAGAGGGCATTGAGCGTATTACAATTTCTTCTCGTAAAAAAGTCGAATCAGTTCAAGATGTAGGTATTGCGGTTACCTCATTGAATGGTGAAGATCTTGAAAATCTAGGTATTAATAAAACTGAAGACTTAGTTAAAGTGGTGCCTAGTTTGGATATAAAACAAGCCAACGGCCAAGGTAATGTTAATGTGACTTTACGCGGTGTTGGCTTAAATGATTATTCTTCTACTACAAGCCCAACCGTTGGTGTTTATGTGGATGAAGTGTTTTTAGGTTATACCGGAATGTTATCTTTTGGTATGTTTGATGTTGAACGTGTCGAAGTATTAAAAGGCCCACAAGGTACATTGTATGGCCGCAATACAACGGGTGGTGCAGTAACATTTGCAACGGCTAAACCACTAAATGATGAAGCAAATGGTTATATTAATGTTTCTTTAGAAGATTATGAAACTACAGAAATAAGAGGCGCGATTAGTGTCGGTTTAACTGATGAATTGTCGGTCAGATTTGCAGGCATACATCGTGATCAAGGGGAAAGCTTTTATACTAATCACTTGGTTGCTGATGCAGCAAACTTTGATTTTACCCCAACAGGTGAAACAGAGAACTTTGGTTCTTCAACATTAGATGCTTACCGTTTTTCAGTATTATATGAAAGTGGTGATGTAGAAGTTTATGCCAACATCCATGCAGGTAAACAAGAGTTTCCTGTGATACTAATTGAACATTTTGGTGGCTTTGATAGTAATTTTAACCCTTGTTATACAGGCTCTGAATCATTAAGTAATGCCAATGGATGTACTGATTTTGTCGGTTATGCTGATAATGAATCGACCGGCAATTACGGTGGACATTATCAAGATTTCCCTAAAAATGAAGTAGATACATTGGGTGGTGTGCTTAAAGTTGATATTGAATTGGAAAATGCTACTTTTTCTTCTGTTACGGGTTACGAGAGTTACGAGCGTAATTCTATTGATGATGTATCTGCAAACCCAATTCCAGAGTACCTTGAACTTTATATGTCTGATGATATTGAAGAGTTCTCTCAAGAATTTCGTCTGGTAGGTGAAGCCGATAAACTAGAATATATTGTCGGTGTATTTTATTCTAAAGATGAAATAGTTGGCGATTATCATGCAGAAGCAGAGCTGTTGATTGGTGGATTGTTTGCTGATGCGTTTGGCGATCCTTCTCTTGCTGATGCTGCATTTGATTTAGATAATGATATTAAACAAGAAACAACTACTTATGCAGTATTCTCTCACTTTGAATATGCCATTGAAGATAATTTATCGGCTATTTTAGGTTTAAGGTTTACAAAAGAAGAGAAAACATTTTCTTCGATGACTTGGGCCACGCCAAAAAATGATTTTGCTGTGGGTGTAACTGAGTTTGTTATGGGACCAGGTATGCCAGGTATTCTATTATCAGACAGCGGCTTAAATTTTGATGCCAATGGCGATATCGTAGATACACCAGCAAATAACGAGTATGAAGTTGAAAACTTTTCAGGTTTAGTGGGTGTTGAGTGGAAAGTTGAAGATGATGTTTTACTTTACGGCACAATTTCTAACGGTTTTAAATCAGGCGGTTGGTTTGGTAGCTTTGCATTCGACTTCCCTGAAGTTGAACAATATAAAAAAGAAAAACTGATAGCTTATGAGTTTGGTGTTAAATCTCGTTTAGCAGATGGTGATATTCAATTTAATGCATCGGCTTTCTATTATGATTATTCAGATTTTCAAGCGTTAGTAGAAACCACATTAGCATTTAAATTAGCGAATGTTGATTCAGCAGAATTAATGGGTATAGAAGCTGAATTTTGGTATACAGGTATTGAGAACTTTACTTTTAATGCTGCTATAGGTTTGCTTGATACTGAAATCTCGGATCCTACCGGATTATACGACGGCAATGAAATGGCAAATGCTGCCGATGTTACTTTCAATGTTTTGGGCGTTTACGATATTGAATTAGAAAGTGGTGCAATTGTGAGTTTACAAGCTGATGCTAAGTATTCTGATGATATGTTTAAATCAGCGGCTAATTCGCCCTATGCTTTTTCTGAATCATTTTTAATAACTAACGCACGTGTTACTTATGCAAACGCAGAAGGGGATTGGAGTGTTTCTGCCTATGTTAAAAACATTTCAGATGAATCATATATAACACAGGCATTTGAACAAGCTAATGATTTTGGTGCAAACCAAGCCTTTTTCAGTGAGCCAAGAACCTTTGGTGTTTCTGTGAAATATAATTTTGATTAGTTGAACCGAAAGTATTGAGCGAATTTTTCGCTCAATACTATTTTTGAGTTAAAAAGTAACGAATCAGGAAAATTATGACTGATAAAAAATACTTAGCCAAAGGTGTGTTTTCTTCGCCAATTGCTGTTGCTATCATTTTATATGCCTTTGGTCCTATTATGTTTAGTGTGTTACCCGTGGTGGTTGGCGCATTTACTAATTATTTAGGATTTACTATTCAGCAAGCAGGCTATATTGCGTCGGCAGATTTAGCCGGAATGTTTGTTGGTGTAGTAACTTGCGCAATAATTATTCAGCGAATAAGTGGTAAAAACATTACAATAATTGGTTGTATTTTCTTTATCGCGAATAACTTTTTATCGGCTTTTGCTACTGATTTTATTGCACTTGTTGCAGTTCGCTTTTTAGCTGAATTTGGCGCAGGTATGTTGATGGCGGTAAGTTTTACTAGTTTGTCAAAAACGGATAATCCAGACAGGTATTTTGGTATAGGCATTGGTTTACAAATAACATTTACTATTAGCTTATTACTGATTGCCCCTGTATTAATGGAAAGTTTTGGTCTACGAGGGTTTTTCCTAACGTTAGCATCGATATCTTCTCTTACCTTGTTAGCCATATTTAAGCCGATTGTGATTAATGCGGATGATTTTTCGACTACATCAAAAGAGAAAACTAAGACCTATGACACTACCGCACGGTTAGCTGTGTTATCCATTTTAATTTATTGGATAGGGATAGGTGCTGTTTGGTCATTTGCCGAGTTATTGGGTAGTACATCCGGTTTATCCACGCAAGATACTTCAACAGCGTTGGCTTTTTCTCAAATTGCTGGTTTGGCGGGTGCATTATTTACCGCTTGGGTTGCTGTTCGTTATGGACGAATTAAGCCCATAATTATTGCCTTGTTTTTGCAATTAGTAGCCGTAGGGTTACTGATACCAGAACAGACAATGTTGAGTTATGCGTTAGCCGTATCTTTGTTTGTGGTTACATGGAATGTGGTTTTAATTTATCAATTAGGCATTGTTGCTGATTCAGATAAACGTGGAATATATACAGCTCTAGGTATTGCTGCGCAGGCGTTAGGCGTTGCTATAGGACCTGCATTGGCAGCTAGTTTTATCTCTGGTAACAATATTTCCCCTATTTTGTTTATCGCATTTATTGCCATTATAGGCTGTGGTGGTCTTTCAATCATTACGTCGGTGCGAATTAAAAAAATGGAACAAAAAAACCTGTTAAATAATGAAGAAGTTAACGTCAGCAAAATAAATTTAGTTTAATTAGTTTTTGGTTTTTTGAAGCGGATAAGGCACGTCTTGATACGACCTTAATTCAACTTTATTAAACGCAAAGTTTACTTCACGAAACAAGCTTTTAAAAAGCTGTTTTTTAAGTATAAATTACAATATATGACTCGAGTGAATAATAACTTCACTTCATAAAAATTGGTAAAGGTGACATATGAAAAAAACAAATACAGTATTAACAATTCCTAAGCCAGGCGTATGTGAATTGGTTGAAAAGCCTTACCCGAATATTAAGGCAGGGTATGCAATTATTAAAACAGAAATTGCACCAATATGCCTTGAAGGTTCTAGAATTTGGTCTGAGCATGATTTTGAATTTCATGATGATGCAGAACACTTAGGGCATGAAGGTGTTGGTATTGTTGAAGAAGTTGCCGAGAGCTCATCTTACAACGTGGGTGATCGCGTTATTGTTTTTCAAGGGGAGCATTGTGGTCAGTGTTATTCTTGTCGAAATCACGAGTCACCAACTTATTGTGATTGGAATAACCCAGACGTTATGGGGTTAGATGGTGCAGCAATGCGTGGTATTGAAAAACGCAATGACAGTGAGTCAGGTGGATTTGCCATGCAAAAATACCGTATAGCGCCTCTTGCAAACCTATATAAGATTCCAGATAACGTTTCGTTTAAGCATGCAGCTGCGTGTAATTGTTCTTTTGGTGTAGGTTTTAGTAATCAAGAAATTATGGATGTAAAAGCCGGAGACACCGTGCTTGTTGGTGGTATTGGTTTTATTGCTATGGGCCATATTGTCAGCGCTCTTTATCGTAATGCCAAGGTTATTGCTTTAATGCGAAACACCTACAGAGAAGGAATTTTACGTGCAATGGGCGTCGAGCATTTTGTCAATCCTGAAGATGAAGATTGGGAAGCGCAAGTGAGGGCCTTAACTTATGAAGGACAAGGTGTTGACCATGCTGTTGATGGCTCTGGCGTTGCTTATTATCAAGAAAAATTAATTAAAGCGACACGTATTTATGGAAATATCAATTTCAGTGGCCATACGCCAGGTTCTAAGCTAGAAATTAGTCCATTACATCATGTAATAGACCCTGCTTTAGCTTTTCAAGGACAACATGACGTGCGTAGTCAAGACAGAGAGCGTCTAGTGCGCGCGTTAACCGATACAAAAGTTCAAAAAGCATTAGACGCCATGATTACACATGAATTTCCAATGTCTCGGGCGAGTGAAGCCTTTGATATTCAGGTCAGTAAACAATGTGGCAAAATTTATTTATATACCCAACAGTAATTTTGGAGAAGTATTATGCATTCACTTTCAGGTAAAAAAACGGTAATCACCGGCGGTACAAGCGGTATTGGTTTAGCGGTTGCTAAAAACTTTGTGGATAATGGTGCCATAGTTATTATTACAGGTCGACGTGATTCAGGAAACGATATTGCCGCTGAGATAGGGGCAACCTTCATTCAGTGTGATATCACGGATGAACAAGCGGTTAAAAGTATGTTTGAACAATCCAATAAAGCATTAGGAAAACTTGATATTTTAGTTGTGAATGCTGGTGCTGCAGATGATGAAGGTAGTATTGAAGAGTTTGATAGTGCTGCAATGAAAGCAATGGTAGATATTAATTTTCATGGTACATTTTATCAGTTGAAATATGGTGCTTCACAAATGAAAGATGGCGCCTCAATTATTGCTACTGGCTCTGCTGCAGGCTCTGGTATTGCTCATGCAGGCGCGGGTGTTTATGCCGCATCTAAAGCTGGGGTTGCCTATTTGGTCAGAACCAGTGCCATTGAAAATGCGTTGAGAGGTGTTCGTGTAAATGCTGTTTGTCCTGCGATGATCGCCGGTACTGGCATGATGGTTGATGATGATGGCAGTGATATGGCTCAGTTTTTATCAACATTAACGGCAATGGGGCGTATGGGAAAACAAGAAGAAGTGACGGGAATTTATAACTTTTTAGCAAGCGATGCATCAACGTTCATTACCGGACAAGAAATTCGTGTTGACGGTGGAGCAACAGCAGGCATTGGCTTACCGGTATTCGGGGCTATTGCTGGAGAATAATTACAATTGATCCAAGCTTATTTTCACATTAAAAACCACTCACTAGAGTGGTTTTTTTATATAGTAAATTGAGTTAATGCTTTTTATGATTTTATAAGCTACATTAATTTCAACTAGTTAGAAATTTTTTAGAATAACTTTTAAATACTCTATTTTATTAAAGGTAGTTTTCCATGCAAGTTAGAGATTTTGATATTAAACAAATACTTGTATTTGTAACGGTAGTTCGGTGTGGTGGTCTTTCAGCTGCTCAAGATTACTTAAACATGGCTCTACCTACTATTAGTGGTCACCTTAAATCGCTAGAAGAAAGACTGGGACTAAGATTGTGCATTCGAGGAAGAGGGGGATTTGAGTTAACCGACGAGGGTGAAAAGTTTTATGAAAAAGCCATTGAGCTTGTTGATACATTTAAAGACTTTAGTGATTTTGCACAAAACTTATGTGAAAGCCTAAGTGGGAGCATCCACATTGGAATGACAGATCAGTCGTTAAGAGACTTCCCCGTTAGTGAAACGTTTGAAAAGTATTATCAACGAGATAACACAATCGTAGCGTATTATTATACAGATTCAGAACACAGCCTTTTTACAAAAGTTCAAGATAGAGAGTTAGATATCGCTATTGGGGTAACTGACCCTGTTGCACATAATGCGCATGTGTCGGGTATTGAGTTTGAGCCTTTATTTACAGAAACACATTTGTTATTTTGTGGTGATCATCACCCACTTTTCAATGAATCTAATATTAAAAAAGCTAGATTAAAAGACTGTCGTTTCTATCAGCGAGGTTATGCTCCTGATGACGGCGAAAAAATTGGCAGCACTCATCTGGGCGCTGTCATTCATGACGCTTCAACAGCACTTGCTTTATTGTTGTCAGGGCAGTTTATTGGCTTTTTTCCTGCGCAAATTGCTAGACCTTGGGTTGAATCGGGTCAACTTAAACCGATAATTATTCCTGGCGTTAAAGATGAAATTGAGATTGGTTATGTTACTCGCCAAGAAGAGAATTTAACACCGGGATTAAAAACGTTCATGGAAGATTTTCTTGAATCATTCAGTAAATATCGACAAGAGCTAGAATCAGGACAATTTGATGCATCTCGCCAACTCAGACATGTGCCTATCTTGACTTGATATATGCAATCATCTCTACATTGACATAATATATCCAACTACCTCAAGAATAAAACAATACCAAATCAAGCCGATTAAATGCCTTATCTATGGATAGGGCATCTCTTAGCATACCTGCGCTAAACCTGAGCGCTTATAATTTTTTGTGTGAATGATAATCGCACAATCTTATGTATATAAATGTAGTTCACCTGTCATATATTCCTGCTATCGATAAGTTAATAATGTAAAGGAATCAATTGTTTTATCATCAAATTGATTATCCGTACCTTACTTAGGTGAACTTCAAAGTTATAAAAAATTAGAGATAAGAAGCATGAAACATATATTTAAAAAATGCGCTATAGCCGCTTCCGTGACAACCGCTTTATTAGTATCTGGTTGTAATGATTCAGTTGCAGACACTGCAGAGAAGGTGGTAACTGAGCAACCTATAACGGTGCAAGAGCAAGCATCTATCGAAGGTATGCGCATTCTGCTGACCAACGACGATTCTATTATTAACAGCCGAGAAAATGGTGGTGATGGCAAAGGCTTATATGAAATTCGTAAAGCACTCTGTGAGGCCGGTGCCGATGTTATTACCATTGGTCCATGGGGTAAACAAAGTGGTATGGGGGGACGTATCGCAACAGGGGGGACATTGACAATACAAGAAGTGACTCCCACCTTAGATTATGTTTCAGACTGTGCCGGTGTTGCTAACCAAGGCATTGTTTTTGGCTTATGTGAAGCCGAAGGAACGTGTGACTCTGAGTCTAAAAGTGGTTCCCCTTCAGATGCGGTAGCCTTAGCTATAGCGCGTTTTTTACCGGAAAACTATTGGCCTGAAGGGCCTGAACTTGTTATCTCGGGTATAAACTGGGGGCCTAATCCTGGGCTTGCAGTGATTCATTCTGGCACAGTAAACGGTGCAGCAACGGCACATGAATTTGGCAAACCGGCATTATCGCTCAGTGAAGATATTGATTTACGTTGTTTAGATGATGTTTACTACTGTCCAAGCTTCACTGAGCATGCAAATTTTGCCGTAGACTTGATAAAATATTTAAAGGGTAATGATTTATTGGCAACGAGAGATACGCTAATCAATGTAAACTATCCGGCAATTCATGATGATGAAGTGGTCAAAGCGCCTAAAATGACGGTATTAGGTACGGGATTATTGCTGGCCAATGTATTTACCGGTGATGATGCTTCAGCTTCTGGTGGTAGTTACGGAATCGACTTTGTTGCTTCAACACCAGAGTCGCGTACCGGGGCTGATACTACGGCAATACAAAATAATGAAATATCAGTAACGGTAATGAGTGGCGATTGGAGTGCAGATCGTGACCAAGCCGGTTTAGATGTAATCAATCAAAAGGTCACTGCTATTATAGAAAAAATGGCAACTGGGTATTAATAGCAATTACACTAGGGTTGAATGTACTTATTGAGTTTAATAAGTGCATTCATATTATTCTGACGAACATTATTAATTCATCAATACTTGTTTTCTGAATTCAACAGGGGGTTTTCCATGAAAATTTTTGAAAGCCCTATCAAAAGCAGATTGCTGCGAGTAGCCCAATAAATAAGAGATTGTTTTAACTGGCATGGTTGATGATTGTAAATAGTGCTGGGCTATTTTCATTTTACACTCAGTGAGTAATTTTTTATAGTTTGTCCCTTCTTCAAGTAATTTTTTTCTTAATTGTGAGGCGGTTATACATAATGACTCGATGACTTGGCTAAAGTCAGGTAAATTTTCACCACCATGTTCGCGTAATAAGTGTTCTACTTTATCGGTATAAGTCGCATTTTTTGGCAGCGTGCTTAATAAGTTGGCAAAAAGTAATTGATTACCATAAGAGTCTTTTTTGTCTTTACTTGATAGTGATAACCATGATTTGGGAAACTGGATTTCACATTTTTCTTGGTTAAAATAACATTCACATTCGAAATAATCCCTGTATTCATCAACATAGTCTGGCTTAGGATAGTCAAAATAAATTTTAGCGTCATGTAAGTTAATTTGATCACCGATTAATGTTTTTATAATTTGCCATACGCCTAAAAAAGTGTATTCAATTTTGTGTGGCATTGAGTGGGATGGATTGAGTGTTCTAACCTCAAAAATTGCCTTTTGAGTAGATATTTTTAAACGTTGAATATAATAGTTATTTGAAAATCGATGGTAAGAATTGAAATAAGTGAGCGCCTGTTTAAAATTTACACTGTGCATCATGGCATAGCCAAGAATACCTAAGTCGGAAATATTCATGCGTTTAAATAATTTAATATAAAAACGTGGCTCTTTTGCTAAGATGTATTTTACCAGCCGATCATAGGTTTTAAAGCATAAGTTATCGGTCGTTGAATACTCACTCGGTAGGTCAACAAACTTCAATGCTGATTTGAACAAACCTAGATTATCTTTTAGAGTTAATTCAGTATTGCGCAATAAGTTATGAGCAACTAAACGCTCCTCGGGTTTGATGAGACTAACTTTGTTTTGGCAAGAAATATCTGTTAATGATATCATTTTGTTGTTATCCGAATAATCACTATAAAACTTCAAAGCTTATCCTTTGAATGATTTTTATGTTCATAGAACGCTCTTTTTTCATTGTTTTAACTTTTGTTAAGATAATGAAAATGCAAAACATTCTTGAAATTTGTATCGTTCATTATAAAACTCGATAAAATAGTTTGTGTTTAACTTTCAGAAGTCTAGTTCGGGAAAATCAAACAAATGTAGATCATGAATAATACCAATCGAATTAATAGGCTAGAATACTTAGGTTTCTTGTTTAAGACTCAAACTAAACAGCTTCATCTGGCATCGAGTTTGAACCTCTATTTACTGAAACACATTAATTAATTTATTCCGATCATCATCCACATTTTAATGAGACTAATATCAAAAAAAGTTAATTGAATACTGTAGGTTTTATCAACGATGTTATGCGCCTGATGATGATGATGATGGTGTAAAAATTTGTAGTACACATTGATGTGCTGTAATTCACGATGCTTCAACTGCGTTTTCCTTATTATTGCAGGGCAATTTATTGACTTTTTTCTGTATCATTCATTGTCTAACTATATAATTTTAAGTTGTCCTTAAAAGTCATTGTGGTTGTCTTTAAAAGCCACTGTAAAACCATCGTAAAAGTTTATGCTAGTTGACTATACAAAGTAAATTCACAAACATCTTTGGAGATCACATGACAACACCTAGCGAACTTAATTACTCACTTCACCATCTGTGCATATATGATGATAATCCTCGTGACAATATGATGCCTTATCTACGTTGGCATCATGCAATAACCAATTATTTTTCTGGAGCTACTTTCCATGTAACAGGAGAAGGGCATTCCGATTACACCTTTATGGGAGTTGGCGGTCACGCCTATCAAATTCAAATTGAAGCGCCCCCTTTTCAGTTTGAATATGAGCGTAATTGGTGGGCTGATTATGGACGTGCTTATAACCATATATGCTGGTTAACCTCTAATGCAAGAGAGTCTCATAAACACCTTTTAGAAAATGGTGCGACCCATGTAATGCCTTTTGAAGAATTTCCTACTTACGATGGTTTTGTTGTTAAAGACCCTGAAGATAAGTGGATTGAAATCATGGAATATACAGATGATACTTTTAAAGTAAACGAGCTAACACATGCACCCTCTGGCGAGTGTGGATTGGAAATGCTTGGCACCGTTTCCATTTGTCGTGATGTCAATGCTATGCGTGATTGGTATATCGACATTATGGACTTTACCGTCCTACAAGAATTTAAAGACGGTGAAGATCATGTCGTCATTATGAGTGATAAAGATTTTAAATCGGATACACGTCGCTCGTTATTCATATTACAAAATGCTCGAACAACTGATCAAAAGACACGTTTCGACAAACGTGGACCTTATATCAGTGAAATAGTGTATCAGGCTAAAGATGTGAAGCGTGCATGGGAAGATGCCTTATGGGCAGGTTTTGAAGCGTTAGAAGAACCCTCTGTAGATCCTTTAACTGGTTTATTAACGGGTTACTTGCTAGAGCCTTGTGGAAAGAACACCATCATGCTTTGCGAGCATTTTAACTTTTAATTTCTGTTTCAAGTAAGGACTTCAAATGATATTAGGATTTGCACACCCATGTATTGTTGTACCAGATGCTAACCAAGCTAAATTATTCTATGAACAAATGTTTGGCTTTGTCGTTAATAGCGAAGAACAGTGGTCAAACGTTGACCAGGTAGATGCTGCTATTGGCGTTAGTAATAGTGCGGTAAGTGGCTTCATGATGAAAGGGCATAATTGCTTTTTAGAAATTCATCAATACCTTAGTCCTGCAGCAAGCGAGATTGGCCCTAAAGATTTTAATGCCAATGAGTTAGGTATTAGACATTTAGCCTTTTTGGTTGACGATTGTTTTGCCGAGTTGAAGCGATTACAAGCCTTAGGTGGCAGTGAAATAGGCGAGCCAGTTGAAGTCGCTGAAGGGGTTTTTTCTGTTTATTGCCGCGACCCTTTTGGCAATATTATTGAAATGTGTGAACCGGTAACGTTAAGTGAAAACTTAACGTCTTTAGTGGGTGTTAATTGTCATAGCGATTTTTCAGGAGATGAATGATGAGTAATTTAAAAAACAAAAGAGCATACATTAGTGGCGGCTCAAGTGGTATTGGCAGAGCAGTTGCCGAGTTGTTCATTGAGCAAGGTGCTCAGGTGGTCATTGCTGATATTGTTGATGGTACCAGTGTAGCCAATGAAATTGGTGCGCAATATGTGCACTGTAATGTTGCTGATGAACAAAGTGTTGAAGATTCTTTTGCGAAAACATGTGAAACCCTATCTGGAAAGCTAGACATTGTTGTGCTCAATGCTGGCGTAGGCGATGTTGGTTTTAGCCTACAAGAAACGAAATTTGAATTACTTGAAAAATTAACAAAAATAAATCAGTGGGGTGTACTTTATGGTCTTAAACACGCACCCAATTATATGAATGATGGCGGTTCAATTATTAACACTTCCTCTATGGCCGCAGTGCTTAACATTCCAGGTTCAGGCGTTTACTCAGCAGGTAAACGAGCCATTCTTTCGATGACGGCTATGTCGGCGTTGGAATTGGGCCAACGAAATATTCGAGTGAATGCTGTTTGTCCAGGCTACGTTAATACGGCGCTAGGCAATAGCCCAGAAGAGCAAAAGTTTTCTGAAGCCTTTACTGCTATTGGCAGACATGCAGAGCCTAAAGAAGATATTGCGCCGGTTTATGCTTTTCTTGCTTCAAATGCCAGTCGATATATGACCGGGCAAACGATTAAAGTTGACGGCGGTATGGATTTAGGACCAACAGATAAATTACTTGAATTGGTTACCGGCAGTGCTAACTCACCAGGTAAAAAGTAGGTAGAAAAAATTAACAATAACATTAACCGTATATCGTGTGTTATGCAGAACCTATTAAAGAGATATCTATTATGAAGAAGAAACTTTATCAACCACTAGGTGGTAATGAAATGCCACGTTGTGGTGGCCTAGCAACGTTTATGCGCTTACCCGCGATTGACGATTTGAGTAAATTAGACGTTGCTATCATAGGAATTCCATTTGATATTGGTACATCAAATCGCCCTGGTTCGCGACTAGCACCACGACAAATACGTGATGAGTCGAGAATGTTACGTCCATATAATATGGCAACACGTGCAGCTCCTTTTGATTCTTTAGCAATTGCGGATTACGGTGATGTGCCAATTAACACTTATAATCTTTTAAAAAGTGTCGACATTATTGAAAGCTTTTATGATGAAGTAACCGACAGTGACACTAAGCCTTTTACTATGGGGGGCGATCACACCATAGTGTTACCCATATTACGCGCTTTGGCTAAAAAATATGGCCCTGTTGCCGTTGTTCATATTGATGCGCATACCGATGTGAATGATATGCAATTTGGAGAAAAAATTGCGCATGGCACACCGTTTCGTCGCGCTGTTGAAGAGAATTTAGTTGATCCAACCAAAGTGGTACAAATTGGTGTGCGTGGTACTGGATATGCAGCGGATGATTTTGACTGGCCACGTGAGCAAGGTTTTCGTGTAGTACAAGCCGAAGAGTGCTGGTACAAATCTTTAGCCCCGTTAATGGCTGAAGTGTGTACACAAATAGGTCCAGATCACCCCGTGTATATTTCCTTCGATATCGATGGACTTGATCCAGCATACGCACCTGGCACAGGTACAGCAGAAGCGGGCGGTTTAACTACTCATCAAGGTTTAGAAATTGTTCGTGGTTGTCGCGGTCTCAATGTGATTGGAGGTGACTTAGTTGAAGTTTCTCCACCATACGATTCTACAGGTAACACAGCTTTATTAGGCGCAACGTTAATTTATGAAATGCTTTGTGTATTACCCGAAGTGAAATGTCGCTAGGAGACTTTTATGTTAGATTTAAAACCTATTCCCCCTCAGTTTTCTGATAAAGATATAGCAAGGATTTTACAAACTCTTTACAGTATTGAAGTGCTAAGTTTGTCTGATCTTGGCAGTTACATCGATCAAAATATTTTGGTGTGTGATCTACAAGGTCACAAAACGGTATTAAAAATTCATGATGGCGCAGAGAGAAAAGAAGTAGTGCAATGTCAAATTGATGCTGCTAGCGACATAAGTCGTCACTTGGCTAAATTACAATTACCGTTAACGATTAAAAGTACAGCGGGTAACGAAATTGAAGAAGTTTGTGACTCTTCGGAACAAACCTATTTCGTACGCTTGATAAACTTTGTTGACGGTGAAATGCTAAAAGACTTTAATCAATTTAGTGATGAGTTACTGACAAGTGTAGGTAAAACGGTCGCAGGAACTGATGTTGCTTTAGAAAAATTTTATCAACCTGCCGCTAATCGTCCTGATATTCCTTGGGACCTAAAAAACGCTCGTCAAGTGAGTAAACTTAGTAGCCATATAAAATGTCCAGCTAAGCGTCGTGTAGTCGATTACTTCTTTATGAAATATGAAAACGAAGTTGAAGCTATATTGTTTGATACACGTAAAAGCGTCGTTCATGGTGATTTACATCGTTACAGTATGATGGTGAATAATGATGCCTCTGCTATTTCAGGCATTATTGACTTTGGTGATATTGTTTACACGCATACTATCTGTAATTTAGCCGTATGCCTTTCTGATATGATGGTTGATAGCGAAGACCCTATCACAACAGCATCAACAGTCGTTAAAGCTTACCATCAAGATTTTTCCTTGAGTGAAGAAGAAGTTTCTATACTGCATTATTTAGTGTGTACACGACTGGCTGTTTACCTTTCTATGGCAGCTGTTAGCGCGGAAGAAAATCCAGATAATAACCATGCCCTGTTAAAAGAGGCGCAAATTTGGAAATTATTAAAACAGTTGTTAGAAGTAAACCCGATTCGTGCAGAAGAAGCATATCGCCAAGCATGTGGCTTTGAATCTTTATTACCTAAATATGCCGCTAAAGGTGAAGAAAATTTAGCAAAGCGTCATAAAATGTTTAGTAATATGTTGTATACCCATTACAAAGAACCATTACATGTAACTGGCGGTGCATTTCATTATTTATATGATGATAAAGGCAACACTTATTACGATTGTGTTAATAACGTGAGTCAGTGGGGACACTCTAATCCACACATTGTTCGTCCAGCACAAAAACAAATTTCTCGCTTAAATACCAACTCTCGTTATGTTTACGACTTAATGACTGAATATGCTGAGCAGTTACTGGCAACATTCCCTGATGAACTAGACGTAGTGTTTTTCACTAACTCAGGCAGTGAAGCGAATGATTTAGCTATGCGCATGGTACGTACAGTTACCGAGCAAGATGATATTGTTGTGGTTGACACCGCTTATCATGGTAACTCAACGGCATGTACAGAGATCAGCCCTAATCGTATTGACCGACCTGGAAAACCGGGTTTACCAAGGAATGTTCATTCTATTGCTGCGCCTGATACTTATCGTGGCAAGTACCTTGAAGGTGAAGAAAATTTAGGCGAGAAATACGGTAATGAAGTCATTAGTATTATTGATGATTTGGCTAAAGAAGATAAAGCACCTGCAGCATTTATTTCTGAATCTTTAGTCGGCACGGGTGGACAATTTGTTCTACCTAAGAATTATTTAAAAACGGTTTATAAGCACGTTCGTGATGCTGGTGGTTTATGTATTGCCGATGAAGTACAAGTAGGTTTTGGTCGAACAGGTGATCACACTTGGTGTTTTGAAGGGCAAGATGTTGTCCCAGATATAGTGACTTTTGGTAAGCCTATTGCTAATGGGCATCCGATGGCGGCGCTAGTAACAACACGTGCAATAGCAGACAAATTTGATAATGGCATAACCTTTTTTAATACCTTCAGTGCTAATCCTGTTTCATGTGCATTTGCAAAAGCGACATTAGACGTATTACAAAAAGATGAGCTAGAAGCGAATGTGCAAAAACAAGCCGCTCGATTGTTTGAAGGTTTAGAGCGCCTGAAAGAAAAATATGAGTTTGTTGGCGATGTTCGCGGTGCAGGTTTATATATCGGTGTTGAATTGGTTAAAAGCAAAGCTTGTAAAACCCCTGCTACAGACATAGCACAATGGGCAATTGAAGCGCTAAAAAGTCGCTTTATTTTGCTAAATACCAATGGTTATGACAATAACATTATTAAAATTAAACCTGCACTCACGATTGATGAAAGCGATGTTGATCGCCTAGTCGATACACTAGATGAAACATTCGCTTTGGTTAATCAGGAGAAATAATATGACCCTTTCATTAATAGACTCGTTAAGTGATAAAGAACTTTTAAGAAATAATTTATACATAAATGGCCAATGGCAAGAAGGTATTGATAAAGAAACTTTTGATGTGTTAAATCCTGCGACAGGTGGCGTTGTTGCTACTGTTGCAAGTGGCGGTGCTATAGAAATTCAACAAGCGATAAAAGCCGCTGATGATGCATTAAAAATCTGGCAAGCCTATACAGCAAAAGATAGAAGTAAATTTTTACGTGATTGGTTTAATTTAATTATGGCTAATCAAGAAGACTTAGCTCTAATTATGACGGCGGAGCAGGGAAAACCATTAGAAGAGTCTCGTGGTGAAATTGGCTATGCTGCCAGTTTTATAGAATGGTTTGCAGAAGAAGCTAAACGTATTAATGGTGATATTATTCCGACTAATGCGAACGACCGTCGTTTGTTGACTGTTAAACAACCTGTTGGTGTGGTTGCCGCAATTACACCTTGGAACTTTCCAAGTGCAATGTTAACGCGTAAAGCAGGTCCTGCACTTGCTGTTGGTTGTACTTTTGTGATGAAACCAGCCAAAGAAACACCTCTTTCAGCAATTGCATTAGTTGAACTTGCTCACCGTGCTGGTATTCCTAAAGGGGTGTTAAACCTTGTTGTTGGTAATAGCTCAAGTGCAATTGGTAATGAACTAACTGCGAGTCCAATGGTTAAAAAATTAACTTTCACGGGCTCTACTTCTGTCGGTAAGATGTTATTAAAGCAATGTGCAGATACAGTGAAAAAAGTGTCAATGGAATTAGGTGGCAATGCACCTATTCTTATTTTTGATGATGCCAATATTGATAAAGCAGTGAAGGGAGCTGTAGCATCAAAATATCGTAATGCAGGACAAACCTGTATTTGTATCAATAGAATACTTGTTCAAGATTCTGTTTATGATGAATTTGTCGCTAAATTCACAAAAGCCGTTGCTAATTTAACGGTTGCAGATGGGCTAAGTAAAACTGTTGATATGGGCCCATTAGTCAATGCGGGTGCTGTTAATGATATTGATAACATGGTTCAAGACGCAGTTTCAAAGGGAGCTATATTAACTACCGGTGGCCAGCGTATGAATATGGGCGATTGTTTTTATCAGCCAACAGTTCTGACCAATATCACCCCTAATATGCGCGTTGCCGATGAAGAGATATTTGGCCCAATAGCGCCTATTTTTAAATTTACGACAGAAGAAGAAGCTATCTCAATGGCTAACGACACAGAATATGGTTTAGCTTCATATGTTTATACACAAAATTTGGGCAGAGCATGGCGTGTTAGTGAAGGGATAGAATACGGTATGGTTGGCGTTAATGAAGTTGCTATTACAAGTGAAGTAATTCCTTTTGGCGGTGTAAAAGAATCTGGTCTAGGCCGCGAAGGATCTCAATACGGCGTAGATGATTATTTAGAATTAAAATATATTTGTATGGGTGATTTATAATTAATTTCAAATAATCACCGTATAAAAGGCTATTGACACATTTGTTTTGGACAGCTCAAACTTATTTGATGAACAATCATTGTTTCATATGGGCAATCTAATTTGATTGTTATAACTAACTTTGGGGGCGATTGCGCCATAGAGTTTATATTCTAAAAAATCTATTGCATTATTGTGAACTGTGGCGGTATAAACGCAGAATAAATTGAGTCCTATGTCCTTAAGTGTTATTATGTCCGTAAATTAATGGCAGTTCTTTAATATTATGTCCGATAAAGTAGCAATATTGACTTACCTCTCTGTGCAAAACATACCAGTAACAATGAAAATGCTCAAAGAAGCAATACCGTTTAGTGTGTCAGAGCGAACCGTTCGTCGTTGGCTGAATGAGGCTGAAAAAGAAGGCAAGCTTATTATTCAAGGTCAGCGAAGAACAACGACGTACACCAGCACTACTGTTGGCAAAGGCAATACTCCTTTTAAATTTTTGGAAGGTAAAAGTAAGTCTCTGCAAGAGCAGATATTAAAATCGTTACGAGATTTTTGGACACATAACTCCACAGCTATTGAAGGGAACACACTAACCTTAGGTGATACACAGTTTATCCTTGATGAAGGCTTAACGGTATCCGGTAAACCAATTAAAGAACATCAAGAAATTATCGGACATGCGAGTGCGATAGAACTTGTTTATCGCATGTTAGAGACTGGCGTTACTGAACAGAGTTTTTTTGATTTACACAAAGCAATACAATCTGAGGTTATTCATGATATTGATAAACCCTACGGTGCATGGAAAGTAGAAGTCAATGGTACGCGCGTGTTAGGTATTGATAATAAACCTATCTACCTTGAATATGCACACCCTACTCATGTTGAGTTTTTAATGTCAGAAGTTATCACATTAATCAATGAAAAAAATCATTTTAAAACTCCACAAGAAGCAATTAAAGTATATGCAATGATCCACGCTGCGATTGCCCATATTCATCCATTTTGGGATGGTAATGGTCGTATTGCGCGCCTGATAGCAAATATTCCATTGCTAAAAGCAGGCCTTCCGCCAATTGTTATCCCAAATGAGCGCCGTCGAGAATATATTCAGTTACTCGCTAGTTATGAGATGAAAATTGGTAAATTAGACAAAAAGACGGGTGCGCTACCAGAAGTTGAGCTACTTTATGATTTTGAAATGTTTTGTACTCAATGTTATGAAGAAACACTTAATATTATCAGTATGAGTTAGAGCAATGATATAATGGATAATACAAAGTTGTTAAGTTAATTCGTGACGACCTGTTTATTCTTAGCAAAGGTTTATTGCTAGATTACGAGAATGAATATTTATCTCGATAATAAATATAGAAAGCCGTTTTGAAATTAATCAACACTAACTCGCTGTGGGGGCGATTGCGCCTTGGACTTAATACTCTAAATTCATTTGAAACTTAAATGATTCCAATGTCCGCTTTGGGGATTTGAAATCTAATACAATGTGAAAATTTCAGGCATAATTTTATTTGTGAATAGATGTGATTTTTTAAGTGAAAAAGGAAGCTTTAGGACCTCTGAACTGCCATTATTAACTCGAAAGCTTACTTCCGCTTTTGGCTATCTCTTGACCTAAAGAACAGCCATCATCTAATGTCAGCTCATGGCACCTATGCGACTGTCAGATTTAATTAAGCCCTAATAATCGAATCTGATAGATCAAGTTAAGACTTATTCACTTGATATTAGTTAATTAACAGTTACATTTACTTGTTCTAACTATATTTATCTCATTATTTATTGTTAACCACGGCTAGCGCATTTTAATCCCAGATTCTAACAGGATTGAGCGATAATCATCGTCTAACCCTGCCATTTTCTTTTTCCTAGCCATACTGGCTGACTTGGATGTATCTCGTTTAAAGAGTG
>Ga0193955_1000326_pt1 | contig 28668 bp, 30 predicted proteins | sample BB_6_MG_FD_140343 | JGI IMG/M metagenome (GOLD analysis project Ga0193955, IMG submission 140343) | Microbial mat bacterial communities from the Broadkill River, Lewes, Delaware, United States - BB_6_MG | ecosystem: Environmental > Aquatic > Freshwater > River > Microbial mats | place: USA... | reverse complement strand
CTTAATTTGAAGTACTATGTCTGGATGTGATATATTTCTATCTCCTTTCATAAATCATAAAAAATATCTGTTACAAAAACGGCAATAAAATCAATGACAAATAACAATAATGAACTGACCACAACTGCAGAATTGGCCGCTTTACCAACACCTTCAGTACCTTTGGCGCAATAATAGCCTTTATAGCATCCCACAATTCCGATGGCTAAACCAAAAAAGAAAGATTTAATTGTAGCAGGAATAATGTCTCCAAATTCAATAGAATCAAAAACTTGATTAAAATAAAGTGTAAACGACACGTTGCCTTTAAGGTTTTCAACTAAAAAAGACCCAAACAGCGCAATAGCATCGCCAATGATTACTAATAATGGAAGCATCAAAGTAACCGCCAATACTCGCGTAACAACAAGGTATTTAAACGGGTTTGTCCCCGAAACCTCCATAGCATCTATCTGTTCTGTAACACGCATAGACCCCAATTCTGCACCAATACTAGAGCCTATTCTACCTGCACAAACTAAAGCGGTTATAATTGGCCCAATTTCTCTAACTATAGAAATACTAACCATAGATGGCATCCAAGATACAGCGCCAAATTCCATTAATGTAGGACGCGTCTGTAAATCCAATACCAAACCAATAATAAAACAAGTTATACCAACTAATAGCAATGAACGATTGCCCATGTTATAACATTGCCGTAACAACTCTTTTATTTCAAAAGGTCGCTTAAATACTTCTTTAAAAAAACGTCCCGTAAAATACGATATATCACCTAGCTCAATTAAGAACACCTGCAATCGATCTTTAATTTTAGAAATACCAGACATTTTTTATTTAATAGTATATAACCAAATGTATTGTAATAGTGGATTTTACGAAATGATATAAATCATTTTATAAACAAGGTATTCCTCTTAACTTTAACAATCAATACATCATAGATTATGAATATTGGCTTAGTATTATCAGGAGGTGGTATGAGAGGAGCTGCACATATTGGTGTTATTAAGGCTTTAGAGGAACACGGCATCTTTCCAACCCATATTTCTGGTGCAAGTATAGGTGCCATTGTTGGAGCCTTATATGCTTATGGATATGATTGGAAGATCATTTTAAAATTCTTTAAAACCTTTCAGTTGTTGGATATTAAAAAATATGCCCTTGGCAAACCTGGTTTTATAGATGCTGAAAAATTTTATCCTCAATTTAATAGTCTTTTAAAAGACGATAATTTTAATGCCCTTAAAAAACCTCTGACCATTACTGCTACAGATATTTTAAAAGGCAATCTTAAAACATTTAGTGAAGGAGAACTCATTAAGCCCGTTTTAGCATCGGCAGCTTTTCCTGGTGTTTTTGCACCTGTAAAAATTGGTAATTCTTTTTATATAGACGGAGGTGTACTTAATAATTTTCCTATTAGTGCATTACAATCAAAATGCGATATAATTATTGGCAGCTATGTTAATGACTATGATACTGTTACTATTGAAGATTTAAAACACTCTCATAATGTTGTAGAACGTGCCTTTAAATTAAAATCAGTTAAAGAAGATTATAAAAAATTTAAATATTGCGACTTAGTAATATCACCTAAAGTACTTAGCAAGTATGGTACTTTTGACAAAAAGTACCTAAACGATATATTTAATATTGGCTATAACACAACTATTGAAGCACTAAAAAGTAATACATCGTTTAAATTAAAGCTTGTTAACAATCCCCTTTTAAAAATACCAACATCTACATTATCAAAAGGTTGATCTTGATCCTGGATTAACTCATGGGTCATTGCTAAAAGTTGTGTGTGATGATTAAAAAAAGATTCTGATTTTTGTAAAAAAAAAAAAAGACTTTTGGACAATTATCTAGAACTACTGAAACTTATTCTTCCTGAATTTTTAATAGATCATTTTGATTTAATTAGGCATACCAAGAATGGAGAAGTCATGCATCTCTATTTCGAAGAACGCAATATCACACCAAAAGAAGAAACTGCCCGAGAATTAATAGCTCATGGCTTTCATAAACAAGCCACAATACAAGACTTTCCCTTAAGAGGGAACACAGTATATCTACATGTTAAGCGTCGTAGATGGTTAGATAAAACCACTAAAGAAGTTGTACAAAGAGACTGGAACTTAGTTGCACAGGGAACACGAATGACTACCGAGTTCGCTGCTTTTTTAAAAGAAATTAATCGATACTAAAGCTTCAGACTGTCACACTATTGCTGGTTTTTACAATGTTAATGGTAAAAAGCTATCTAGACAGTACAGAGATTATCTTAGTGAATTTAATCATTGGAAGCAGAAACCACATGCTAAACAATGGCTTATCTTCCCAGAGAATATAGGACCTTATCTTTCTATTGACGAAACAGCATTGTCAAAGGGCGAACTCTATACAATCATTACCAATAAAAATGCAAAAGGTAAGAAAGGCAGTATTGTAGCTGTTTTTGCAGGAACTAAAGTCGAACCTATTATTGAACAACTACTTAAAATATCAGCAAAAAAAAGAGCTAAGGTCAAAGAAATAACATTGGATATGGCAAACTCAATGAAAACCATTGTAAAAAAATGCTTCCCTAAGGCCATACAGGTAACAGATCGCTTCCACGTTCAAAAACTTGCCATTGAAGCCTTGCAAGACATTAGAATAAAACACAGATGGGATGCAATAGACCTAGAAAATGAGCAAATAAAACAAGCTAGATTAAACAATAAAACTTATAACCCTCTAGTGTTTAACAATGGGGACACAAGAAAACAACTTTTAGCAAGAAGTAGATATCTACTGTATAAATCACCACAAAATTGGACTGAGAACCAATATCAAAGAAGTCAAATTTTGTTTAAGGAATATCCAGACATAAAAATAGCTTTTAATTTAGTTCAAAGCCTTAGAGATATATTTAATACAGCAACTTCAATACAGGTTGCATATACTAAGTTAGCTCACTGGTATAAGGAGGTGGAACAAGCTGGATTTAGAGCATTCAACACAATAGCTAATACAATAACATTGAACTATCGGTCAATTTTAAACTATTTTATAAATAGAAGTACTAATGCTGCCGCGGAATCTTTCAATGCTAAAATAAAAGCGTTCAGGGCACAGTTTAGAGGGGTCAAGAATGTGGAATTCTTTCTGTTTAGATTAACTACAATCTTTGCTTAAACACAACTTTTGATCTTGATCCATTATCTATTAGTAATCCTATTATGTTTTTGAACAAAAAAGCCTTACTTAAAAAAGTAAGGCTTTTTGTGATCGCACTAGGATTCGAACCTAGGACCGCCTGCTTAGAAGGCAGGTGCTCTATCCAGCTGAGCTATGCGACCAATTAGAGTAAAACTCTAAAATTTCAATAAAAGTCGGGGTGGCAGGATTCGAACCTGCGGCCTCCACGTCCCAAACGTGGCGCGATAACCGGGCTACGCTACACCCCGAAAATTTGATTATCTTTTTAAATATTACTTACAGTCGCATAAGCTGTAGTAAATTTGCGGAGAGACAGGGATTCGAACCCTGGGTAAGTGTTTCCACCTACGACGATTTAGCAAACCGCTCCTTTCGGCCACTCAGGCACCTCTCCAATATTTATATGAACATTCCTTTAAATGCGGATGCAAATGTAACGCAACATTTTAAAGAACGCAACAATTTTTTTGAGTTTTTTTTTGAATATTTTTGATTGTATATTTAAGTGTATATTTATCAGACAAATAAAAGTATTTTACTCAACTTTATAAGTTTCAAAAAATGTTTAAATAAAGTATAAACTAAGTTCTAAACTTTAAAATATGTCTAGTTACAAAAAAGATAGAGCTTTTTCCGACTATGTACATCAGCAATTAGCATTACCTTTAATATATAAGGCTTTAGGGTGGCAAGAGGTTAGATTGCGAAAGGACTATGCTCAATATATAGATATGATGGATGGTATTGATTATGTGTTTAGAAAGGGAAATGAAATTATGAGCGTACAAGAGCGATTTAGGGAAGCGCAATATAAAGACTATTCAGATTTTACCATTAGGTATAGGCGTGATGATAATAAATTTAAAGAACGACAAGAATCTGAATATTATAAAATGAAAGCACATTATTTTACCTATGGCATTATTGATTGTGCTAAAAGTAAGGTGAATACTGCTAAAGGATTTATAAAATATGCCATAATAGATTTAAAAAAAGTCTATGATAAGATTGATACCAAAGCCATTTTTATTTCAGATAATAAAAAGCATAAGTGCGAAATTGTAAATAATAAAAGAATTGAATGCCCTGTAAAGTATAATGTAGATGGTTCTTCTTCTTTTTTTCCTATTGATATTTCTTTCTTAATGAAGCTTTGGGGTAATGAGATGATTGTAGCTCAGAAAGGTTTTTGTGATTAATGAACTTTTGAGCAAATCAAAATAATTTTGTCTTCATCTACATTTGTTGTGAAAAATAAATAGAGTGTTCCGCCGTCTTTAACTTTGAATTTTTTACGAATATCATGTACTGATAACGGAAAGTTTCTCGTAGTTATATTAGCTTTTAATATTTTTTCTTTGGAAAATGCTTTTTTATTAAAGGATACTATTTTTTCAATTTTAAATCTTCTTCCAGGAAATTCTATAAGTGAGTCAGATGTGTATAAATGCGAATGTTTGTGTAGTTTTTCAATATTTAGAATGTTAGCAACAGAATTAAAACTACCAGATTTTAAAACTGCAGCATTTGGTTCGTACAAATAGGTGAGTGGCTTGCTATAATTTGCTTCAGCTTCAGCTTCTTCTTTAAAGTTAAATTTAAAATATTGAGCTTTATCTCTTTGTAAGTTAACAGTTTTTACGAGAACGTCTCCTTCAAAACCCTGCTCTAAAATCCATAATAATTCTTTAACTTCATTGTTAACGGCTACAATATGAATTTCTTTTACATGCTGTAAATCTGATAGCGTTGCTGATAAATCTAACAAAGGTGATGTTTTAATCATCACATTTGTTGCGCATTGTAGCAATAAGTTTTGATGTGTTTTAATATTAGGTTCGCAGTCTGCTAATAAAAATACTTTTTGCTTTAAATCATCACGGCGCGAAGGGTCAATATAAATCCAATCTATAGTTTGGGTAACTTCTTTTAAAGCGTCAATTCCATTTGCATTATAGCATGTAATGTTTGAAGTATTTAGTGCTTTTAAGTTATGTTTAACTAATGCTGAAAGTTCTGGGTTAATTTCACAATGTATTACGTTTTCTACATGTTTTGAAAAGTAAAATGCATCTACACCAAAACCACCTGTGAGATCCATAATCTGCTTACCAGAAACTAAACTAGATTTATATTGAGCAGTAATTTCTGAAGAGGTTTGTTCTATATTAAGCTTATTGGGAAAGTATATATTTTCAGTACTAAACCATGTTGGTAGTTTCTTTTTACAGCGTTTTTTTGCTTCAATTTGTTCAATAATTAATTTTGAATCTACAGCTTTAAACGGTATGCCTTTTAGCAATAATTCTGAAACATCAGAATTTAGGTTGTTGTTTATAAAATTCTGTATTTCAGCATTTAGTAGGTTTTTATTAAACATTAACTATAAGCCTTTGGTTAGTTTTTGAACTATATTATAATCCGATAAAAATTCTTTCAAGATAACTTTTATGGCTGTATATGTTGGTATGGCGACAATCATTCCAACAACACCAAATAAAATTCCGGAAATAATGATAATTAAGAAAATTTCCAAAGGGTGTGATTTTACACTTTTAGAAAAGATATAAGGTTGGCTAAAGAAATTATCTACCAATTGCGCGAAGATAAACCCAATCATTACATACGTGGTTTTTGGTAAAATTACCTCACTAAAATTTTCGCCTAAGTTACTAGACATGCTTAACAAAAGCATTAAAAAACCACTAACTAAAGGTCCAATATAAGGCACTAAATTAAGAAGCGCACACAGAAAAGCAATAACAATGGCATTGTCTATTCCAAACACTAATAATACAATGGTGTAAATAACAAAAAGAATTAATATTTGAAATATAAGTCCAACGAAATAGCGTGATAATAAGTCTTTTATTGTGGTGATAGAGCGTTTAGAGCGTTCTTCATTCCCGCTTGGCACAAAGGTCATAATACCATCTTCAAAAAGCTTACTGTCTTTTAGGAAAAAGAACGAAATAAATAGTACTGAGAATAAACCAATGCTAAAAGTACCTAAGCCACTAATAAAACTATTTAGAAAATTAGGAATGATTGCAAAATCGAGTTTAGAGAGTACATGAGAGTCTTTAATAGATTGTTCGAGATCTATATTGTTGAATTGAAAATAAGTAATAATTTGATCGTATAGATTTTCAATATTTAATTGTAATTGATCAATATTTAGTAAGGCTAAATTGTGACCTTGTTCGATAATTAGCGGAATAAAAAGTCCGACTAAGCCAATTAAAAGACTTAAAAGAAGGGTCATGGTCACTACAACTGCAACGGTGTTATTAAATTTTAATCGCTCTCTTAAAAATAGTATGATTGGTCGTCCAATTAGAGAAATAACTGCAGCAACAGCAATATAAACGATTACGGATTGAATTTTAAAAAGAAAATATAAGACTAACATTATAGCTAGAATCACACCCAATGCTCTTAAAATACCGTTAGCTATTGTTTTTGAATTCATCTCTTGCATATTTACTCAAAGGTGCTGAAATAAATTCAGCATGGCAAATTTAAGCATTTAGTTGTTTTGTAATTTCGTAAAGCGCAATACTTGTGGCTTGTACCACATTCATACTGCTGTTATTGCCAAACATATTAATGTGTACAATAGCATCAACGCTTTTTAATAGTGGTTCTGAAACTCCAAAGTTTTCATCTCCTAATATTAGCGCAATTGGTTGATGGGTTTGTAATTTAAAAGTTGATAAATCCTGACTATTCTCTGTGATTTCTAAAGCAATCAAATAATAGTTTTTAGCTTTTAAAGCTTGGATTTGTGTTTCAATATCTTCGTTTATGCTATGTGTTACGTACTTTTCAGTTGAACGCGATGTTTTTGTCATTCGTTTACCCAATGGAATATCGGAACCACAAAAAACAAGCTCTTCAATACCAAAGGCATCTGCTATTCTAAATAAACTTCCAATGTTTGGTGCGTTGGTTACATTATCGCAAATTACTGTAATAGGATGTTTTTGCTTTTGAAAATTTGAATTGTAGTGGTTTAGTTGCATAAAACAGGAAAGGCAAAATTAATTTTCAAAAGCGTACTTTACAATGTTGGCACCCATTTTAAGTGCTTTTTCTCGCACATCTTCTGGGTCGTTGTGTACTTCTTGGTCTTCCCAACCATCACCCAAATCACTTTCAAAAGTAAATAATAGTACTAATCTACTTTCGTGAAAAATCCCAAAAGCTTGTGGTGCTTTTCCGTCGTGCTCATGGATTTTAGGTAAACCGTTAGAAAATTCAAAAGCTGAACTAAATATTTTATGATCCTTAGGAAGTTCAACTAAATCACTATTAGGAAATACCTTTTTGAGTTCTTTAGTAATATAAGGCTCCATGCCGTAATTATCATCAATATGAAGAAACCCACCAGAAATTAGATAATTCCTCAAGTTTTCGGCATCATCATCACTAAAGAATACATTTCCATGACCTGTCATGTGCAGTAAAGGAAATTGAAAAATATCTGTACTACCAACTTCAACGGTTTGAATACTTTCGTTAATGTTGGTATCTATGTTATCGTTGCAATATTTTACTAAATTAGGTAATGCTGTTGGATTGCTATACCAATCACCTCCTCCTTTGTATTTTAAAATAGCGAGGTCTTGTGCAAATAAGAACACTGAAAAAAGAGAAAAGAAGAAGGAAATAAATAGTTTCATTAAAATTCGTTTAAAAATGCAACAGAATGGCAAGCTGCAATTGCAGCTGTTTCTGTTCGCAAACGTGTCTCACCCAAAGTTACAGGAATAAAGTTACGTTGCAAGGCCGTTTCGATTTCTTTAACGCTAAAGTCGCCTTCAGGACCTATGAGGATTGTACAATCTGTTGCTGTTTTTAATTGTGATTTTAAAGATTTTTTATCTGTTTCTTCGCAGTGCGCAATAAAAATTTGAGCCTTAAAATTTTGATCTATAAAATCTTTAAAAGCAATGGGCTTGTTAAGTTTTGGTAAATAATATTGCAGGGATTGTTTCATTGCAGACTGAATGATTTTTTCAAAACGTTCAATCTTTACCACTTTTCTTTCACTGTGTTCGCAGATAATAGGAGTTATGGTTTCAACGCCAATTTCAGTAGCTTTTTCCAAAAACCATTCGTACCTATCGTTCATTTTAGTTGGTGCAACAGCTAAATGTAAATTGTAATTACGTTTAGGTTGTAAGCTTTTAGACTGTATAGAAACGACACATTTTTTTTGTTCAGCTAATATAATTTCAGCGACAAAAACCCAGCCTTTACCATTGGTAATGTGTAGTTTGTCGCCAATTGTTTTACGTAAAACTTTAGCAATGTGTCGGCTTTCGTCTTTGTCGAAACTAAAATTAGTATCGGTTTCCGAAATATTTGAATTGTAGAATAATTGCATTAATCTATGTCTTCAGAAAATTTTAAAACTGTAATCTCTTCAATAGCTGTTCTGTCTTCTGTTTTAATAGCGAGATAATATTTTTGATTTTCAATATCGTCTATTGAAAATATTTCGTCAATAGCATGGTTTTTACCAAAAGCAACTTCGTCAAAAGCAGTTGGCATTTCTCCGGCTTTAATCCAACCTGTATCTCCTCCTTTTTTTGCAGTATGATCAGTAGAGTGGTGTTTTGCTAAGTCTTTAAAACGGTAACCTTCTTTATACTGAGCTATTACCTTGTTACGCTTTTTTATGGCTTCTTCAGTAGACATTTTTGAGGCATCTATTACAATAATGCTAAATTTTAAATAATCTATTTCAGCTTTATCAATGACTTTGTAGTAGGTTTTTTTAAAATCTGTTCTAATTACTTTTTTGCCACCTTTAGAAAGGTTAAATAAGTCATTAGCTAATCTGGTTTTATGTTTTTCTTTATTGAATATGAAAAGTTTACCTTGTTTGGGCTTGTTTTCTTTTAAAAACGTTGTAGCTTCATCTGAAGTAGAAATAGAATCTAATTGTTGCTCTAATGCTATTTGAGAAAAACCTAAGAAAGGAATTAAAAGCAATAGCGTAAATAAATGTTTCATGTTAAATTTTGTTTAAAGTGATTTGGATACTGCAAAACAACTAAATTTTAAGATACAATAGAGGTGAATAGTTGTAAGGATGTTAACAGATGTTTTAACAATTTTAGAGAAGTGATTGCTTTTTGATAATTAAATTAAATTTTTAAATAAATTTAAAACCCTTTAAAAGAAAAAAAATTGAGGAGTAATCAATAAAAGGGTTAAGATAAGCACATATCAATTAAAGTTAACATCGCTATTAAATACTAGAAATTTGGAATTACTCTTCGTTTATATTTTTAATCGGGCAGTAGCCATAACATTAAAATCTGAAAAATCCTTTTCTAAATATTTTAAATAACCAACAATAGCAATCATTGCGGCATTATCTGTAGTATATTCAAATCTTGGAATATAACTCGTCCAACCAAATTTTTGTTCGGCATCTTTTAAAGCTTTTCTAATACCAGAATTAGCAGAAACACCTCCGCCAATGGCAATGTGTTTAATGCCTGTTTGCTTTACCGCTAGTTTTAATTTGGCCATTAAAATACCTATGATGGTATATTGAATAGATGCGCAAATGTCATTTAGATTTTCTTCAATAAAATTAGGGTTTGCTTTTACTTCGCGCTGAATAAAATATAAAATATTAGTTTTTAATCCTGAAAAACTAAAATTTAACCCATCGACTTTTGGTTTTGTAAACTGATAAGCCTTTGGATTGCCAAGTTGTGCACGTCTATCAATTTCTGGCCCAGCAGGATAGCCTAAGCCTAATACCTTTCCGCTTTTATCATAAGCTTCTCCTACGGCATCGTCTATAGTTTCTCCTAAAACTTCCATATCAAAATGAGTATTCACTTTTACAATCTGTGTGTGGCCTCCAGAAATAGTCATGGCTAAAAAAGGAAAAGGAGGTTTTTTATGATCTTTTTCGTCTATAAAATGTGCTAAAATATGCGCTTGCATGTGGTTTACGTCTATTAGCGGAATATCTAAACCAAAAGCCAAAGATTTGGCAAAAGATGTACCAACCAATAACGATCCCATTAAACCTGGACCACGAGTAAAAGCTATAGCGTTTAATTGCTCTTTTTTTATTCCTGCTTTTTCTAGGGCTTGGTGTACTACTGGAACAATATTTTGTTGATGCGCTCGAGATGCCAATTCTGGGACTACGCCTCCGTACTCTGTGTGTATTTTTTGATTAGCAACAACGTTACTTAAAATTTGGTCGTTGCATAGTATGGCAGCAGATGTGTCGTCACAAGACGACTCAATTCCGAGGATATAAATATTTTCTTTTTCCATAGTAGATATTAGGCACAATAATTGTTAATTTTGTTAGTTATAGCTCATTGCCATAATTAACAGCATAGTGTTGCTGCAAAGGTAGTGAAGATTTAAAACTTTAAAACGCATTAATTTTATCAAACGGATACTTAAAATATTAGGAAAAATAGTAGCAATAATACTGCTACTTTTTTTCATTTTATTTTTGGTACTATCTATTCCTGCTGTACAAACCAAGTTAGGACGGTATGTTACAGATACACTTAATAAGGATTTTAAAACGGATATTAACGTTGGTAGAGTAGGTTTGCAACTGAATGGTGATGTTGAACTGAAAGAAATTTTAATTAGAGATTATAAAAAAGATACACTTATAAGTGTTGGTGAATTAAATAGTTCTATCATTAGTTTTAAGAATCTTTTGAATAGTAAGTTGAATTTTGGCGATATAGATTTGCAAAATGTCATTTTTAATTTAAAAACATACCAAGGTGAACAGGACTCAAATTTAGATGTTTTTGTAGCAAAATTTGATGATGATAACCCAAGAGTTGGTCCAAGTGAGTTTTTATTCTCTTCTAGTGATGTGTCTATAGAAAACGGAATTTTTAGACTAATTGACGAAAACCTAGAAACACCAGAAATCTTCGAATTTACTGAGCTTAATGCTAATACGACTAATTTTTTAATAAATGGGCCTGAGGTAAGATCTCGAATTAATACATTTAGTTTTAGAGACAGTAGAGGTATTGCTGTTAAGAATTTAATGGCAAACTTTGAGTACACATTAGATCATATGTCTTTTGGAGACCTTAATATTAAAACAGAACAGTCTGAGCTAAAAGGAGAGTTAAGATTTGATTATAATCGAGAAGATTTTAAACATTTTACAGACAAAGTTAATGTAGCCGCAAGTTTTAAGGATTCTGATATTTCTTTAACAGAGCTCAACGTCTTTTTTGATGAATTTGGGGTAAGTCAACATGCAAATTTTAATGCAGATTTATCGGGGACTTTAAATAATTTGATTGCTAAAAACCTTAATGTAAGTACCTCTAGAAATACAAGAATTATTGGTGATATTACGTTTAAGAATTTATTTAGTAAGGCCGACGATAGTTTTGCGTTACAAGGGAATTTTCAAAATTTAGCTTCAAATTATAGAGATTTAACGGCTTTATTACCAAGACTATTGGGGAATTCTATTCCTAGTGTTATTTCTAAGGTTGGGAATTTTAATATCAAAGGCACATCTTTTATCACAACTAAGCGTGTTGAAGCAGATTTGGAGATAGATACGGATTTAGGGTTTATAAAATCTAATTTACTACTTACAGATATCGATAATATTGACAATGCAAATTATATAGGGAATATTGTTTTAGATGAATTTAATCTCGGAGAGCTTATTAATGAACCTTCAGTAAAAACAGCTTCTTTAAATCTCGATGTTGATGGTAAAGGGTTTACTATTGAGAATTTAAAAACAGATGTAAAAGGAGATGTTTATGTTTTAGATTATAACGGTTATACGTACAGAGATATTTCACTTTCGGGAGATCTTGGAAATAAAATATTTAATGGTATTGTAAAAGCTGAAGATCTTAATTTACAACTCGACTTTAATGGTTTGGTAGATTTTTCTGAAGATCTTAAAAAATTCGATTTTAAGGCTAATGTTGGTTATGCCAATCTTAATAAATTAAATTTTGTTACACGAGATAGTATTTCAGAATTTAGAGGGTTAGTAACCATGAGTGCTAGAGGTACAACACTAGACAATGCAACAGGTGCTATTAATATAAAGAATACAACGTATAAAAATCAAGATAAGAGTTATGGTTTTCAAGATTTTGATATTGTCTCTTCTTTTAGAGATACCGAACGTACCATTACTATAAACTCTCCAGATATTATAGATGGAAAAGTCTCAGGCCAATTTAAAACTAAAGATATTATTGGATTAGTAGAAAATTCAGTAGGAAGTATTTACACGAATTATGTTCCAAATATTGTAGAAGACGGGCAATACCTCAATTTTAGGTTCAATATATATTCTAAAATAGCAGCGGTATTTTTTAAGGATTTAACTATAGGAAGTAACACGTTTATTGAAGGTAGAATAGAAACGGATGAGAAAGGATTTGAATTAACGTTTAATTCGCCAGAAATTAAATTTAAAGACTATTTTGCTAACAATATCAATATAAACATAGATAATAGCAACCCAATATATAACACGTATATAGAAATAGATAGTATTGGTGCAGGTATATACAACGCTTCTCAATTTAGCTTAATTAATGTTACAAAACGTGATACTTTACTCATCAAGTCTGAGTTTAAAGGTGGAGAAAATAATGCAGACGATTTTAACCTAAATTTATTTTACACTATTGACGAAACTAATAAATCTGTAGTTGGTTTCAGAAAATCAGATGTGTTATTTAAAGGTTACGATTGGCTTTTAAATTCTAAAAAAGATACCTTAAATAAAATTCGATTTGATAGAGATTTTAAAACGTTTGATATCTCACCAATTAAAATTACACATGATAATGAAGAAATTTTGCTTTCTGGTAAAGTAAAGGATTCAGTTAACAAAGATTTTAATGTAGATTTTAAAGATGTACAGCTGGTTAAAATTACGCCACGTATAGATAGTTTAGCTTTAAAAGGTATTGTAAATGGTAAACTTGATGTGGTTCAAAACAATGGAGTGTACTTGCCTAAATCTAATGTAGAAGTAAGTGGTCTTTTTGTTAATGATTATGATTTAGGAAACTTAAAAGCTAAAATTGAAGGGAATAACTCTATTACAAACTATAATGTAGATGTAACACTAATTAATGACAATTTAAAATCGTTAGACGCAAAAGGTGTTATTGATGTTGCAGAAAATAATCCTATTATAGATTTAGATGTAGTGTTTGAAGAATTTTTATTAGATCCATTAAACCCTTTGGGTGAAGGGGTTATTAGTAATATTAGAGGCTTAGTATCTGGTTATGCTAATGTAACTGGAAGCTTAAAAAAACCAGCAATTTATGGTGAGTTACTGTTAGATAGGGCAGGCTTGTCTATTCCATACCTTAATGTAGATTATGGTTTTGATTTTGACTCTAAGGTATCACTAAGAGGGCAGCAATTTGTTTTTAATGACGTTTCAATGACGGATTCTAAATACTTTTCCAAGGGAAGTCTCAATGGGTTTATAGCACATGATAATTTTTCGGATTGGAAATTAGGTTTAGAATTAAATACAGACCGTCTTTTAGTGTTGAACACTGAAGAAACAGAAGATGAGCTATATTATGGTACAGGTTTTATTTCAGGAAAAGCAGAAATAAAAGGACCAACAGATCAGCTGGTTATTAAAGTTATAAACGGACGAACAGAAGCTGGAACAGAGTTTTATATTCCATTAAATGATTCTGAAAGTTTTGGAGACAACTCTTTTATTCATTTTTTAAGTCCAGAAGAAAAAGCTGCCAGAATAAAAGGAGAGGTTTCAGATTTAATTGAAGTTAAAGGTTTAGTCTTAGATTTTGATTTAAATGTAAATCAAAATGCCGTGATTGAAATAGTTATAGATAAAGAGGCCGGTAGTACTATTAAAGGTAGAGGTGTAGGAGGTTTAAACTTTTTAATCAATACCAATGGCGCCTTTAATATGTGGGGAGATTTTGTGGTTTATGACGGAACATACAACTTTAAATATGGAGGTGTTGTAGAAAAAAAGTTTAAAGTAGAACAAGGAGGAAGTATTGTTTGGGAAGGAGATCCAATGAACGCGGAGTTAAACTTAAAAGCAGTGTATGAAGGTAGTGCTAATCCTTCTGTATTATTAGACAATCCTATTAATCAGAGTATAGACGTAGAAGTCGAAATTCATTTAACAGGTCAATTAGAACAACCAGACCCTCAATTCGATTTTAGATTTCCTAATGTAAGTTCTACAGTAAAGTCAGAGTTAGATTACAGGCTGTCCTCTAAAGATGAACGCGACAATCAGGCTTTAATTTTCTTAGCAACAGGAGGGTTCTCTAGTAGTTTAGGAGGTGCTAATTTTACAGGTACCATTTCAGAACGATTAACAGGGATTGTCAATAATCTTTTTGGTACAAATAATGGAAATTTAGATGTTGGTATCGATTTAGAACTAGGACAAGACACACCAGAATTACAAACCAATAATAAAGTAGGAGTTACACTTCAAACTAAAATAAGTGATAAGATTTTAGTTAATGGTAAAGTTGGTGTACCATTCGGAAGCGCCAGTCAAACAGTTATTAGTGGAGATGTTCAAATAGATCTTTTATTAAATGAAGACGGAACACTTAAAGCCAAAGTTTTTAATAGAGAAAATAGTATTAGAAATTTTGGAGAAGAAATAGGGTATACACAAGGTGTTGGTCTCTCTTATAATGTCGAGTTTGATACCTTTAAAGAACTCCTTCAAATTATCTTTTCGGGTAAAAACAAAAAAGATGAAAAGGCTAAAAATAAGTCACAAAAAAAAGAGAGTGACGATGAAAAAATGATGCCAAATTACATGACAATGAAGAAAAAAAAGACGAAAACTCAGTCTTAAAACCTTCAATTCTTCATTTATATTAAAATACTTATTAACGAAAACGTTTGAATTACTTTAATGCTATTTTTTTTATGATAATAGTCACATTATTATATGTATAGTTTCTTAATTTTACTATAAATAATTAAGACAATGCTACATACAATTAAAAAAATAGGTGTTTTAACATCTGGTGGAGACTCACCAGGAATGAATGCAGCAATTAGATCTGTAGTTAGAACATGTGCTTTTCATGATATAAAATGCTACGGAATTTATAGAGGTTACGAAGGAATGATCGATGGCGATTTTATTGAGATGGACGCACGAAGTGTAAAAGGAATAATCAATAAAGGAGGTACAATATTAAAGTCTGCACGTTCAAAAGGATTTAGAACTAAAGAAGGTAGACAAACAGCCTACAATCAATTAAGAAAAGCAGGTATTGATGCTTTTGTGGTTATTGGTGGTGATGGTAGTTTTACAGGTGCTATGGTTTTTAATCAAGAATTTAATTTTCCTGTAATGGGAATTCCTGGAACTATAGATAACGACATTTATGGTACAACGCATACTCTTGGCTATGATACAGCTTTAAATACCGTTGTAGAAGTTATAGATAAAATTAGAGATACAGCAAGTTCACATAACCGATTATTCTTTATAGAAGTTATGGGACGTGATGTTGGACATATTGCTCTTAACGTTGGAGTTGGAGCAGGTGCAGAAGAAATTTTAATACCTGAAGAAGATTTAGGATTAGATCGTTTAGTAGAATCTTTAAGACGAAGTAAAGCTTCTGGTAAATCTTCTAGTATCGTTGTTGTTGCAGAAGGAGATAAAATAGGAAAAAGTGTTTTTGAACTGAAAGATTATGTTGATGAAAACATGACAGAATATGAAGTACGAGTTTCTGTTTTAGGACATATGCAACGTGGCGGAGCACCTTCTTGTTTTGATCGTGTTTTAGCAAGTAGAATGGGAGTAAAAGCTGTAGAAAGTTTAATTACAGGTAAAAGTAATTATATGGTTGGTATTAAAAATGATGTTATGGATTTAACACCATTTGATCAAGCTGTAAAAGGGAAATCTAAAATAAACATGGAGCTTTTAAGAGTTTCAGATATAATGTCAATATAATTAAGAACAAAAATAAAAACAAAGATAGAGTAATGGCAAATTTAAAATTAGGAATCAATGGATTCGGTAGAATAGGAAGAATTGTATTTAGAGCAACAGTAAAACGTAATGATGTTGATGTTGTAGCAATAAACGATTTATTAGATGTAGAACATTTAGCGTATTTATTAAAGTACGATTCAGTTCATGGAAGATTTGATGGAACAGTTGAAGTAAAAGATGGTAACTTAGTTGTAGACGGAAAAACAATTCGTGTAACAGCCGAAAGAGATCCAAAGAACTTAAAGTGGGATGAAGCTGGAGCAACAGTGGTTGCAGAATGTACAGGTATTTTTACAACTCTAGAAACGGCTCAATATCATATAGATGGTGGTGCTAAAAAAGTAGTGATTTCTGCTCCAAGTAAAGATGCTCCTATGTTTGTAATGGGGGTAAATGATGATAAATTAACAGCGAATAATACAATTGTGTCTAACGCCTCTTGTACAACAAACTGTTTAGCGCCTTTAGCTAAGGTGATTGAAGATAATTTTGGAATTGAAGAAGCGTTAATGACAACAATTCACGCTGCAACGTCTACGCAATTTACAGTAGATGCACCTTCTCGTAAAAATTACCGTTTAGGTCGTTCAGCTATTAACAATATTATACCAACTTCTACAGGTGCTGCAAAAGCAGTAGGAAAAGTAATTCCAGAATTAGATGGAAAACTAACAGGTATGGCATTTAGAGTACCAACTGTAGATGTATCTGTAGTAGATTTAACAGTAAGAACTAAAAAAGAGACTTCATTAGCAGAAATTAAAGCTGCAGTTAAAAAAGCGGCAGAAGGTTCTATGAATGGAGTTATGGGCTATACAGAAGATGCTGTAGTATCTCAAGATTTCGTTAGTGAAGAAAGAACAAGTGTATTTGATGCAGATTCTGCAATAGAATTAAATTCTAAATTCTTTAAATTAGTATCTTGGTACGATAATGAGTTTGGTTACTCTAATAAACTTGTAGATTTAGCACAGAAGGTTAATAACCTTTAATTTATAATATAATTCTTAAATTCCGTAGGATTATGTGTTTGCATAGGCTACGGAATTTTTATATAAAAATATTATCATGATTCTAATTACAGATGGAGGTTCAACAAAATGCGACTGGATTGCGATAGATCAAAACGGTAAGCAAGCAGTTGATAAAATAAGAACTAAAGGCTTAAATCCGGCAATTGTTGCTGAAAAGAAACTCAATAAAACGATCCGAAAAAGTAAAGAGCTAATGGCAATAGCCAATGAGGTTACACATGTTTACTTTTACGGAGCAGGATGTGGCACAGAAAAGCCTAGACTTTTATTGAAAATGATACTAGAATCGTTCTTTACAAGTGCTATAGTAGAAGTAAGAGAAGATACTTATGCTGCAGTGAGAGCGTGCATTAATTCAAATGATGAAGCTGCTGTAGTTTGTATATTAGGAACGGGATCAAATTGTAGTTATTACGATGGTAAAGACTTACATCAACGTGTGTCAAGTCTTGGATTTATACTAATGGATGATGCTAGCGGAAACTATTTTGGTAAGCAATTAATTAGGGATTACTACTTTAAAAAGATGCCAGATACTATTAGCGTGGCTTTTGCTCACAAACATAATCTAGATGCTGACTATATTAAGTATAACCTTTATAAGCAAACCAATCCTAGTGCTTATTTAGCAGACCATGCAGAGTTTATGTTTATTAATAAGGATTCTGAATATATTAGTAATATCATAACTAAAGGAATTCGTCTGTTTGCAGAAAATATGATTCTTCAATATAAAGAAGAATTAAAAGCAGGAACTCCGGTTCATTTTGCAGGTTCTATTGCCTATTTTGGACAAGATGAAATTAAGCAAGTAGCCAAAGAATACGGATTTAAAGTCGGTAATTTTGTAAGACGACCAATAGAAGGTTTAGTCGAGTATCACGTTAAAAATCTTTAATATGGAAATAGCTATAATAGCTCACGATGGAAAAAAAGCAGAAATGGTTCAGTTTTTAAATGAGCATAGCGAAATTTTACATCACAAAAATATCAATCTAGTTTCTACAGGAACAACTGGAGAAAAAGTCTCTAAAGCAGGTTTTAATGTTAATGCGTTATTATCTGGTCCTTTAGGAGGAGATGCTCAAATAGCAGCGCGAGTAGCAGAAGGACAGTGTAATATGGTCTTGTTTTTTAGAGATCCATTAGATCGCCATCCGCATGAACCAGATATTCTTATGTTAATGAGACTGTGTGATGTACACAATGTGCCCTTGGCTACAAATCCTGCTACAGCAGATTTATTAATGAAGTCTCTATAAATTTTTTTAATAACCTGTTAATAAAACTAAGATTACCTGTTGTAAAACTTATATTTTGGTTATATCTTTGTACTAACAAAACGTAAACGATACAAGAATTATGTTCGACTTTGATCAATATTTAGGATTTTTAGCATTTTTAACCATATTAACTATAGGCTTTTGGTTAATGATTTTCCTTTTAACTTTCGTTATTCCTTACTGGATTTTTGGTGCATCAATGGAACGTCTAAAAGAAATTAGAGAAGAAAAGAAAGCTAAACGTGAAGGGTTAACCCTTTAATAGCATATTATTATATAAAAAAAGAGCGCAATTTGCGCTCTTTTTTTATGTGGTTATATTACAAATTACTTTAAACTTGTAACACACCCATATTAAATGGTTTTTCAATAGGAGCATGATTTGCGGCTTCTATGCCCATAGAAATCCATGTTCTGGTATCTAAAGGGTCAATCACACCATCAGTCCAAATACGAGACGCAGCATAATAAGGAGATACTTGATCATCGTATCTATCTTTAATTTTATTAAATAATTCTTCTTCCTTTTCTTTTGTTATTTTTTCGCCTTTTTTCTTTAGTGAAGCCGTTTCAATCTGTAATAAAACTTTAGCCGCAGAATTACCACTCATCACAGCAAGTTCGGCACTTGGCCAAGCTGCAATTAACCTTGGGTCATAAGCTTTTCCACACATCGCATAGTTTCCGGCTCCATAGCTATTTCCTAAAACAATAGTGAATTTTGGAACTACAGAATTACTAACAGCATTTACCATTTTTGCACCATCCTTTATAATACCAGAATGTTCAGATTTACTACCAACCATGAATCCTGTGACATCTTGTAAAAAGACCAAAGGAATTTTCTTCTGATTACAATTTGCTATAAAGCGCGTTGCCTTATCAGCAGAGTCGTTATAAATAACACCGCCAAATTGCATTTCACCTTTTTTGTTTTTTACTAATTTTCTTTGATTGGCAACAATTCCAACAGCCCAACCTTCAATTCTAGCATAAGCTGTAATAATAGTTTTGCCATAATCCTGTTTGTATTCGTCAAACTCAGAGTTATCTACCAAACGTTTTATGATCTCTTTCATATCGTATTGGTCAGCACGACTTTTTGGAAGAATTCCATAGATATCATCCGGATTCTCTTTTGGTTTTTTAGAATCAGTTCTATTATAACCTGCTTTATCAAAATCACCGATTTTATCAACGATGTTTCTAATTTTATCTAAAGCATCTTTATCATCCTTAGCTTTGTAGTCTGTAACTCCAGAAATTTCACAGTGTGTTGTTGCTCCTCCTAAGGTTTCATTATCTATAGATTCACCTATGGCAGCTTTTACTAAATAGCTTCCCGCTAAGAAAATACTTCCGGTTTTATCTACAATTAAAGCTTCATCACTCATAATTGGTAAATAAGCACCACCAGCAACACAACTTCCCATGACAGCGGCAATTTGCGTAATTCCCATACTGCTCATTACAGCATTATTTCTAAAAATACGCCCAAAGTGTTCTTTATCTGGGAAAATCTCATCCTGCATTGGTAGAAAAACTCCAGCGCTATCCACCAAATATATAATTGGTAAACGGTTTTCTATGGCGATTTCCTGAGCACGTAAATTCTTTTTTCCTGTAATAGGAAACCAGGCTCCAGCTTTTACTGTGGCATCATTAGCAACAACAATACATTGTTTACCTTTAATATAGCCCATTTTTACAACGACACCTCCAGAAGGACAACCACCATATTGCTCATACATGCCTTCACCTGCAAAAGCACCAATCTCTATAGATTTAGATTTTGGGTCTAACAGATAGTTTATACGCTCTCGAGCTGTCATTTTGCCTTTTGCGTGATGTTTTTCTATACTTTTTTCGCCACCACCTAGCTTTACTTTTGCAAAGCGTTTTTTTAGATCAGAAACTAAAAGTTTATTGTGGTCTTCGTTTTGGTTGAATTTGATATCCATTAATACAGATTTGTTTTGCACGAATTTACAAAACGAAACGATGTTTGGAAAGCGAATGTTTTGCTAAATAATATTACATGGAATTATTTTCCTTGGAAACTAATTTGTTTTGTTGTAGATTTGTATCATTAAAACATATAAAAAATGAAAAAAAATAAAATTATTTATTACGTAGCTACAGGCTTATTAACCTTGTTAATGTTATTTTCCATTAGCATGTACTTTTTTAAACATGACGATATGGTAATGGCATTCACAAATTTTGGATATCCATCTTATATTATATATCCCTATGCTGTTGTTAAATTACTAGGATTGATAGTGCTTTGGGCACCAGGTTTAAAAACCTTGAAGGAATGGGCATATTCAGGCTTCTTTTTTGCATTTATATTGGCCTTTTTTGCCCATTATATGATTGGCGATGGTGAACAAATGGCAGCAGTATTAGCATTTGTTTTACTAATGGTATCATATATCTTTTATAAAAAAATAAATTAAACCTAAATAAGAAATCAATGAAACATATTATAGCGTTTGCAGGAAGTAATAGCAGTACTTCAATTAATAAACAGTTAGCCACTTACGCATCCCAATTAGTAGATGGAGTTAGTACAACAGTATTAGATTTAAATGATTTTGAAATGCCTATTTATAGTTCAGACAGAGAACAGGCTCAAGGTTTTCCTGAGCAAGCTGTAGCTTTTGTAGATCATTTAAAAGGAGCTGATGGTTTTATAATCGCTTTAGCAGAACATAATGGTGCATATACGTCAGCGTTCAAAAACATATTTGATTGGGCTTCTAGAGTAGAGCAAAAAACGTTTTTAAACAAACCGTTATTACTTATGGCAACATCGCCAGGAGCTAGAGGTGGAGCTTCGGTTTTAGAATTGGCTGCTGATCGTTTTCCAAGACATGATGCTAATATTGTAGGGCAGTTTTCTCTACCGTCATTTTATGATAATTTTTCTGATGGTAAGATTACTAATGACGATTTAAATACAGAATTGTTGAATAAAGTGGAACATTTTAAAAACAGTCTATAATCATGGAATTAAAACACGACACATCAAATAAGAGCAATAGATTCTATCTTTTAGATAATGAGAAAGAAATTGGTGAAATTGCGTATGCATACGTTAATGAAAGTCTTATCGATATCAATCACACAGAGATTGACCCGAATTACAGAGGGCAAAATCTTGGTCATAAATTAATAGAAGCGGTTGCAGATTTCGCAAGAGAAAACAAATTACAGGCTACAGCAAGTTGCCCTTATGTCGCCAAAGTTTTTGGTAAGACCACGCAATATGATGATATCAAAGCTTAAAAAGAATTCTAAGACTATTAATTATGGGAGACTTATCTAAAGATATTAATTCAAAATTTGAAAACAATAGAGTTAAGGCGCTTCTAAACATTATTTATACTGCTAATTGGATTACAAGTATTCAAAGTGAATCTTTTAAAGCCTTTGGGATTTCACAGCAGCAGTATAATATTTTAAGAATTTTAAGAGGTGCTAATGAACCTTTGAAAGTGCAGACTATTAAAAATAGAATGTTAGAACGTTCACCTAATGCTACACGATTAATGGATAAACTCTGTGCTAAGCAATTAATTAAACGTTTGCCATCAGAACACGATAGGCGTGTGGTTAAAATTGAAATCACACAGCAAGGTTTGGATTTGTTAAACACAATTCCTGATGATATGAATAAAGAGTTAATTCAAAATTTAAGTGAGGCTGAAGCGGAACAATTAAGTAATCTGCTCGATAAAATGCGCTAGTTAAAACCAATAAAAGGACATTATCATGAAAAAAGTACTACATAAAGCAGACACTAGAGGTTTTGCAGATCATGGATGGTTGCAAGCTAAACATTCCTTTAGTTTTGCAAGTTGGAATAATCCTGAACGCGTACATTTTGGTGCATTAAGAGTCTTAAATGATGATATTATAGCACCAAAAATGGGGTTTGGAACACATCCTCATGATAATATGGAGATTATAACCATACCATTAAAAGGTGTTTTAAAACATCGCGATAATATGAAGGATGATTGGCAAGCTGTTCTTCCTGATGAAGTGCAAGTGATGTCAGCAGGAACAGGAGTACAACATTCTGAAATTAATGGATCGCTTGATGAGCATTTAAGTCTATTCCAAATTTGGGTAATACCACAAGAACGAAATGTTGAACCACGTTACGATCAGAAAACATTTAAGGCTGAAGGTCGAAAAGGACAGCTTCAAACATTAGTAACATCTTTTGATGATAGTGATACAGAAAGTCTTAAAATTCATCAAGATGCTAAGCTTTCAAGAATTGATTTGTCAGAAGGCGAAGCATTCACATATCAATTAAAAGGAAAGACTCATGGTGTTTATGTGATGTTGATTTCTGGTAAAGCCAAAATTGAAGGAGATATTTTAGTGTCTAGAGATGCTATAGGGATTTCAGAAACGGATAGTTTTAATATAACAGCCAAAACCAATAGTGAGCTATTGTTTATTGAAGTTCCTATGATTAATTTTTAGTTTTTGACATAATTTACATTAGAAGCATCACAAATAGTGATGCTTTTTTTATTTAAAATGCGATATTTGTAAACTAACTAACGATTAAAATTAAGATTGATTATGGCAATGAATAAAAATACAGTATTAGCTTGGGCTACATGGATTATGCTTTTTGTAGGATTTGGATTAATTGCGCTTGGCGCATTCCGATACGATGATGTTGCAGGTTGGGGATTTGCTGCTGTTGGTGGTGGTTTTTTCTGTATAGCATGGGTTTTTAATGCTCTAAAAGGACGTGTGTAATTAATTTGTGATGTTCAATAGTTTAACTTTACAATAAATAAACTAACAATTATGAGTGACGATAAAAAAGTAATTTTTGCAATGTCTGGTCTCACAAAGACCTTTCCAGGAGCAAATACTCCTGTTTTAAAAAATATATATTTAAGTTTCTTTTATGGTGCTAAGATTGGGATTCTAGGTCTAAATGGTTCTGGTAAATCTACGCTTTTAAAAATCATAGCAGGTGTAGATAAAAACTACCAAGGAGATGTGGTTTTTCAACCAGGTTATACGGTTGGCTACTTAGAGCAAGAGCCGCAATTGGATGACGATAAAACGGTTATGGAAATTGTACGGGAAGGAGCAGCTGAAACTGTGGCTATTCTTGATGAATATAATAGTATCAATGACCAGTTTGGATTAGAGGAAGTATATAGCGATGCCGATAAGATGGAAAAGCTAATGAATCGCCAAGCAGAACTGCAAGATCAGATTGATGCAGCTAATGCTTGGGAATTAGATACCAAGCTAGAAATTGCAATGGATGCGCTAAGAACTCCAGATGGTGATAAGAAAATTGGAGTGCTATCTGGTGGTGAACGTCGTCGTGTAGCCTTATGTCGCTTGTTATTACAAGAGCCTGATGTATTGTTATTAGATGAGCCTACCAACCACTTAGATGCAGAGTCTGTACATTGGCTAGAGCATCATTTAGCACAATATAAAGGTACTGTTATCGCTGTAACGCACGATAGATATTTCTTAGATAATGTAGCTGGCTGGATTTTAGAACTCGATAGAGGAGAAGGAATTCCTTGGAAAGGAAATTATTCGTCTTGGTTAGATCAGAAATCAAAACGAATGGCTCAAGAAAGTAAAACAGCGTCTAAACGTCAAAAGACTTTAGAACGTGAGCTAGATTGGGTACGTCAAGGAGCAAAAGGGCGTCAAACAAAGCAAAAAGCACGTTTGAAGAACTATGATAAATTAATGAGTCAAGATCAAAAACAACTTGACGAAAAATTAGAAATCTATATTCCTAACGGTCCACGTTTAGGAACTAATGTAATTGAAGCTATTGGAGTTGCTAAAGCTTATGATGATAAATTGTTATACGACAACTTAAATTTTAATCTTCCTCAAGCAGGAATAGTTGGTGTTATTGGTCCTAATGGTGCTGGTAAAACTACTATTTTTAGAATGATAATGGGAGAGGAGAATCCTGATAAAGGAGAATTTAAAGTTGGTGAAACAGCAAAGATTGCTTACGTCGATCAAAAGCATTCTAATATAGATCCTGAAAAAACAATTTGGCAAAACTTTAGTGATGAGCAAGAGTTGGTTATGATGGGAGGAAAGGAAGTAAATTCTAGAGCCTATTTAAGCCGTTTTAACTTCTCTGGTGGTGAACAAAATAAAAAGGTAAAACTACTTTCTGGTGGTGAGCGTAACCGTTTACACTTGGCTATGACACTTAAAGAAGAAGGTAATGTGTTACTTTTAGATGAGCCTACTAACGACTTAGATGTTAATACATTAAGAGCTCTGGAAGAAGGTTTAGAGAACTTTGCGGGTTGTGCTGTAGTGATTAGTCACGATAGATGGTTCTTAGATAGAATTTGTACGCATATTTTAGCTTTTGAAGGAGATTCTCAAGTCTATTTCTTTGAAGGCGGATTTAGTGAATACGAGGAAAATAAGAAGAAACGTTTGGGTGGTGATTTAATGCCAAAACGAATTAAGTATAAGAAATTAGTACGATAATACTAAATGTTATAAACTAAAAAAGCCAGCAATTTTGCTGGCTTTTTTTATGATATATAAATGAGATTATTTTATAAATATTTTAGTATTGATTTTAATTTATGGGATTTAAGAGAAATGACCAAATCTAACCTATAAGTAGTAACGATTTTATAAGTAGCCTTTGTTAAAACAGCCCATAAAAACGGATAAATTTAGTTTTTAAATAACTGCTTTAGTTGTCGCCATAAAGATGTCCACTAGGAATATCTTGATTGGATTCTTCGTAATCTTTGTAGGCATTGGTTTGCATTAATTTTTTGTTTTCAGCTTTTAACTTATACATCTTCACAATAGCTATAAGAATAAAAACGAGAAAAATGGACGCTACAGCTATTAAAATCATAGTAAGTTGCGTAGTCGTCACAATTAAGGCTTTGGAAAGCAGGTTACTAAACATATAAGTATGGTTTTAGAATTGGGTTCTAGAATGCTAAGATAGAAAAAAACTTAATGTTAAATACTTAATATTAAAATATTTACAATTTTTAATCAACAAATTTATCGATTAAGCGTTTGTAATGTCCGACGAAACACAGTGTTTCTAAGCGAAAATCAACATTAAGTTATTTGTTAATAAATCAAATTTTAACAGTTCTATAATTTGTTATAATGCCATAAAATGAGAAATATGGTATTAATTAAGATTTGGTAGGTGTAGTGTCATAGATATTAAAAAAATAGTAAGAAAGTTGTAACAATGTTAAAAGTATGACTACATATATTTTAGTAAGTAAAGTTTTTATAGTCTTAAAAAAATACCGAAATTGCTTTACAGAAAATAGTTCAACCAAATACCACACACAATATGTCTGATGATTTTGATTTATTAGAAACAAGTTCCAACGAAAAAGCAGCGAAAGTTGATGTCAATTGGGGAAAAGCCATAGACCAAATGAAGTCTAAATTGGCACAAGAAGATGATCCTGAAAGTCGTCAGAAAATATTAAATGCCACCTTAGATAATGTGGTAGATATGGCCGAAAAAGATAGAACTACTTTATTAGATGCCATTAAAGACTTAACAGATTATCAGGACGAAGTTGGTATTATGTTTGAAGGCTTTTCTGCATTAAATGCCGCAGAGCAAAAAATCATTGATGATGCCGTTAAGCGTTTAGAGCGCGCAAAAGTAGAACTTGAAGATGCAAATAATAAACCAGATACGTGGTGGAACAATCTTTGGGGACGTAAAAGTAAGATTAAAGATGCTGAGCAAGAACTTCAAAATGCTCAAAAAGAACGTGATGCATCAGACAATAAAGCAAAAGCAATGTTTCAACAACGTATTGAAACAGCAGATGTTCAAACCTTATTAAATGAATTATCATTTAAGAGTCAGGCTGCAATTAAGCGTTTAAAAGATAGAGAAATCGAAATAAAAGAAGTCGAAGAAAGTCTTAAAACAGCTATTGTTGAAGCGTCTAATAATCATACCAAAGCACTTCAAAAGAAAAAAGAAGTAGAGGATAAGCTTGAAGAGCAATATGCTCTATTAAAACAAGCGCGTCAAGCTTTAGAAGAAGTTGCAGATAAACAATCTACAGATTATTCAGATGCTTTAAGCAAAGTAACCACCTTAGAGCAAAAAGTAGAAGAATTAGAAGGCCTTAAAAATGCTTATACCACATTAGCAGCTTCTAAAGATAGTTTTGTTCATAAACATAACTTAACTATTAAAGTATTAACGTCTTTACGTAGTAACTTACAAACGCATCGTGCAAAATTAAAGTCAGATACAGACGAGCGTCTTAAATATTACGATGGTTATGTGGTAGCTTTAAAAGCACGTACAGATCAAGAATTCGCAGCAATTTTAGAGCATTTAGGTGTTAAGACAGACGAGCATATTGGTGAAACTTTAGCCGCAATGCATACTGCAAGTGCTAGAGCACGTCAAGAAATGATGGATAATATTCCAGTGCACGAAAAAGTTATGCAAGGGGTTTATGGTAGTTATGCCGAAGCTTTAAGTGAAATTAGAGAAAAGGATAAGTCTATTCAAAAGAATTTTGCTGAGCGTTACGGAATTGATATGAAAGAAATTTTTGAAGATTACTACGCAGCAGATGCAAACGCACCTTCAGGTGACGGAGGAGGAGAGCCAGCAGGCGAACCAAAACCAGAAGCTAACGAAGATGACCTTTTAGGATAATAATAAGTTGTGAGTCAGCAGTATTCAGTTAACAGTCAAATGAAGACTGAATACTGTGGCTAACACTATATATTCAATATATTTTTAAATAATACTTTTCAGGTATTCTTGGTATACTACAAACTGAATACTGCCAATTGCCTACAAAAATGATAGTAACACCATTAGATTCCGCCATATTAGATTCCAAAGAACAATATGTGTTCTATCACAGAATGATAGATTTTGCATTAAAGGAACTCATCGTTGCTGTACAACAAAAACAAATACTAAATCAACAAGAAGTACTTCTCTTTAAGCAATACAGTGATTTGTTGCTGTATTCTATTGAAGCCATGCGTGTAAAATACATGTATGACGAAGAGGAAAACATGAAAGTAGATTTAACTGATTCAAGCTTTCCTAATTATTTAGAATTCCGCTATTTGTTTAATGATTTAGCATTACGAGAAGATTACTTAGGTAAGCTTACAGATGTAGAAACGCTAAAAGAGGAATTTCTAGACACTTTGATGCGAAAGAAAGAACCTATCGCTAAACGTAAGCTCTTTCAGGCAGCTTCAATAGTGTATTATACCTCGGCCAAAAAAGAATATATTTTTAACCGTTTTGTTCAAGGTAAAATAATAGCAGCACCAGAAGGTTCAGCGGCTGAATATTTAGTGAGCTGGAGCTTCTATGATGTGTCTCACAACAGACCATTTATTTGCTACATGTATTTTGATTACGATGGCAAAGATCCTTTAAAAGAACGCAGTGAAATATACAGTGCTTTAAAGTCTATTGCAGACCGAGAAATGGCTTTAGATACTATGGCTTATGGCATAGATAAGCGTTTGCCAAAAGTATTACCCAAACTGATAAAACGTGTAGATTTAGGACCAATTCATAATGTGTTTGCTAAGGATGAAAATAAAGTGACACATGCCATTTTACAAGGCATTGCAAATAAAGAAATTCCATTAGAATCTTATGCAATTTCACTAAAAGTAGACGAATTAAAATCGGGAAGCGAATTTAAAGAAGGTGGTTTTTTTAGCAAACAAACCTATCAACGTTGGGATGCTATGTTTAGACAACGATACGTCTTTGCGCCACATCGAATCATACAATTACTATATAATAAAACACCTGAAATTATGAATAAGTTAGCAATGTCTCCTATTCAGATTTCTGAATTAAAAATGGAATGAGTCTGCAGTGTGCAGTCCTCATTTAGCAGTCAGAATCAGTAAATATTAATATGTCTTTTAAAACATTATTGGCTTATCAAAAAGGATTCGATTTAGCAATGGAAATATTTCATTTAGTTAAAGCGTTTCCTAAGTCTGAAATATTTGGCTTATCGTCGCAAATGAT
>Ga0193955_1000325_pt1 | contig 28671 bp, 27 predicted proteins | sample BB_6_MG_FD_140343 | JGI IMG/M metagenome (GOLD analysis project Ga0193955, IMG submission 140343) | Microbial mat bacterial communities from the Broadkill River, Lewes, Delaware, United States - BB_6_MG | ecosystem: Environmental > Aquatic > Freshwater > River > Microbial mats | place: USA... | reverse complement strand
GCGTTTCTAATGCTTTCAGTCATCGAAACTTTATCTAAACCATCACCAAACTGATAAGGTCTAAAATCACCTGTATGCTCGTCGCCAAGTCCAACACCTTTGCTTTTATGGTTGCCAGAACCACTGCGTTTTATTTTACCAAAAATATGATCTAATGCTTGTTGTCTAATAGCACGTTCTGTTTTGGCTGTAATTGTCATGCCGCCTTTACCTGCACCAGTAGGATCTAGTTCTTCTCTGATATACCCTTTATTCTTTAAGTCTTCAATAAAATCATCAATGGTATACTCTGGAGTCGTTAATTTGTATTCTTTATCGAGCTCTCGTAACCAATCGATAGCTTCATCAAAATCACCAGAAGTATGTGTAATCAGTTCTTTGAAAATTTCAAAGAGTTTTTCGAAAGGAGATTGATGCGGAGCTTCGTAGGTTTTAAAAACGAAACCCGATTTATTTGTTTTTTCTTTCATGTGTTTTTCTTTATTGTTATTTAACTGACACATGCAGTTTGCGACTATTCTCTGTCTTTCTGAGATGAAATTTTAAGAATGCGCGTTTCATAGCTATGTAAAAATAATGCTTTTAACAACGCTATATTTGAATATTTTAGATTCTAACATTTTATTAACTACTTACAAGTTGTACTAAAATGCCATTATCCAATTAAAAAATAGTAGGACAAACTTATTGAAGCGCTAGATCAATCATACAATAGCAATAGATAAGAAAAAGACTGTAATAATTGAATTTAAAAAGTGTCTTACAAATCAATTATTACACAAAGTAAAGTGACTTTTTTTTTAGAAAAAATTAAGCTGTTAAGAAAACTAGGTTGTTGCGATAGACTATTGAATTACTCAATGCGTCTCAAGCCTTCTAAATCTAAAATCATAACATGTTTTCCTGTTGTTGCAATTAAACCTTCCTTTTTAAATTGAGATAAAATTCTAATAGCAGATTCTGTAGCTGTACCAACAAGACTAGCATAATCTTCCCTAGATAATATGACGCTTAAATAACCATCCTTATCCTTATCAAAAGTTTCATGCAAATAAATTAAGACATCTGCCAAGCGTTGCTTCACAGATTTTTGCGCCATATCTACAATGACATTATCTGCTATTCTGAGCTCTTTTGCCATATCTTGAAGCATATCTAGAGAAAAACTGGCATTTTTAGATAAATCGTGAAGAATCTCACTTTTAGGAATAAAACAGACTTCCATCTCATTTACGGCAACAGCTGTAAGGTTAGATTTCTCATCTGATACTAAGGAACGTTGTCCAATTAAATCACCTTTAACAACCAATTTTACAATTTGGTCTTTACCATTGGCACTCAATTTAGACAATTTACAGACACCATCTTTAACGCAAAATATCCCATTGATACTTTCCCCTTCTCTAAAAAGAACTTCTCCTTTTTGAACAAATCTAGACGTCTTACAACCAGAAATCCGAACTAAATCGTCTTTTCCTAAAGCTTTTAAGGCATTAAACTGTCTAATAATACATTGGTCACATTTGCTCATAGGAAAAACAATTAAATTCAAAGTTAATTAAAACATGACAAATATCATAGTTTAAATTCACTAGATTAGTGACTTTTGTTACAGGTATAAATGAGCAAATTATAATATGGAAAGCAAAACTTGTTTTCACTGTGGTGATGACTGTGGTAATCATCCAATTACATTTCAGGACAAATCATTTTGCTGTAATGGCTGTAAAACCGTTTTCGAAATTTTTAACGAAAATGATTTAACCTGTTATTACGATTTACAAAATTCGCCAGGTGCCATTCCAAAGGAAATAGAAGGCAAATTCGATTTTTTATCCCAAGAAAACATTATTGAAAAGTTAACAGAATTTAGAGATGATTCTGTAGAAATAGCCACGCTTTACATTCCACATATTCATTGTAGCTCTTGTATTTGGATCTTAGAAAATCTCAACAAACTCAATCCAAACATTTCAGATTCTCAAGTCAATTTTGGAAAAAAAACAGTTAGAGTCACTTATAACTCTGATGCTACGGATTTAAAATCGGTTGTTTTATTATTAAGCTCTATTGGCTATGAACCTTATATTAGTTTAGACGATTTTAATTCTGGCAAAAAACACATTAACCGAGCCTTAATCTATAAACTTGGAGTTGCTGCTTTTGGTTTTGGTAATATTATGTTTTTATCTTTTCCAGAGTATTTTGAAGTCAACGAATTTTGGTTAGAACAATACAAACCCTTCTTCCGTTGGTTAATGTTTGCGATGTCTTTACCTATTGTGTTTTATTCTGCTCAAGATTATTTTATTTCGGCATACAAAGGTTTAAAGGCTAAAATTTTAAATATTGATGTCCCAATTGCTCTAGGAGTTTCTGTGCTTTTTATTAGAAGTACCATAGAAATTATGTTTGATATGGGGTCTGGCTTTTTTGATAGTTTGGCTGGTTTAATATTTTTTCTTTTGGTTGGTAAATTCTTTCAACAAAAAACCTATGATTTCTTATCCTTTGAGCGCGATTATAAATCGTATTTCCCTATCGCAATAACTAAGATAGACAAAGAAGGTAACGAGAACTCTATTCAGGTTTATGATATTGAAAAAGGTGACCGTATTTTAATTCGGAATGAAGAATTAATCCCTGTGGATGGGATTTTAATTAACGGAAAAGCAAAAATAGATTACAGTTTTGTTACTGGCGAATCACAGACAGTATCAAAACAATCTGGCGATAAATTATTTGCAGGAGGTAAACAAACCAATGGAGTTATTGAAATGGAAGCTCTAAAATCTGTTGAACAAAGTTATCTTACACAATTATGGAGTAATGATGTTTTTAACAAAAACAAAGAAGACGGTTTTACCAATATCACCAATACCATTAGTAAACATTTTACAATAGCGATATTAACGGTTGCTTTTATTGCGACAACTTTTTGGCTGTTTGTAGATTCTAGTAAAGCTATGAATGTATTTACAGCGGTATTAATCATTGCTTGTCCATGTGCCATTGCGCTTTCTGCTCCTTTTACCTTTGGAAACTTATTGAGAATCTTTGGCAAACAAAAATTTTACATAAAAAACGCTAGTGTTATTGAACAGCTAGCACAAATAAACACGGTAATTTTTGATAAAACAGGAACGATTACATCTAACAAAAACAGTAATGCAGAATACGATGGCGAATTACTTTCAGATTCAGAAAATATAGTACTTAAAAATTCCTTGAGAGGTTCAAACCATCCTTTAAGCCGAACCTTATATACCATTTTAAAAGAAAACAATATCATTACACTTGATGCTTTTGAAGAACATATTGGTAAAGGTATTGAGGCCAAACACGAATCGGTTAATATGAAAATTGGTTCTGCAAGTTTTGTTGGCAATCCTAATGAAAGTACGGTTTTAAATACTACTGTTCATGTGAGTAGTAATAATGTCTATAAAGGCAAATTTACCTTTTACAATAGTTATCGAAAAGGGGTTTCAAAATTATTTAATCAATTAAAGCGGCATTTTGATTTGGTTATTCTCTCAGGAGATAATGAAGGTGAACTTGAAAATTTAAAAAAGTTATTACCGGCTAAAACCAAATTAATTTTCAATCAGAAACCAGAAGATAAATTAGAGTTTATTAAGTACCATCAATCAGAAGGAGCTAAAGTTTTAATGATTGGTGATGGTTTAAATGATGCTGGTGCATTAGCACAGAGTGATGTTGGCATCGCCATATCAGAAGATGTAAACGTCTTCTCACCTGCTTGTGATGCTATTTTAGATGCTTCAAAATTTAAGCAATTATACAACTATATTTTAGCCTCTAAATCAGCTATAAAAATTATTAAATGGAGCTTTGTCGTCTCATTTTTTTATAATATTATTGGATTATACTTTGCTACAACCGGACAATTAGAACCCGTAGTTGCAGCAATATTAATGCCTTTAAGCTCAATTAGTATTGTTGTATTTACAACAGTTGCGACAAATCTTCTAGGAAAACGATTAGAATGATTAAAAATAAGGAAATATGATAAAAATCATGTTTTCAAAACTAGTTCAAACGTAATTTTGGACCATAACTTCAGTAGGTATGAGTGTTATTTATATTTTATTATCAGTTAGCGTCGTAATTGGCGTGGCTTTCTTTGTCATTTTTATAATGGCAGTCAAGTCTGGGCAATATGATGATGACTATACTCCATCTGTACGCATGCTTTTTGAAGACGAATTAATTAAAGAGCAAACCAATACATCTAAACAAACTAAAACTGACTAATTATATTAAATATGGAAATGCAACAATTCTATTACGATAATAAAATCGTTAAAAAATTCCTTTATGCTACCATTCTATGGGGAGTTGTTGGAATGCTTGTAGGGCTCATTTTGGCCTTTATGTTTTTATTCCCTAACATGACCGATGGTATCTCTTGGTTGAGTTTTGGTCGATTAAGACCATTACACACCAACGCGGTCATCTTTGCCTTTGTTGGTAATGCTATTTTTGCTGGTGTATATTACTCTACCCAGCGTCTATTGAAGGCAAGAATGTTTAGTGACTTTTTAAGTAACTTAAATTTTTGGGGATGGCAACTTATTATCGTCGCAGCTGCTATAACATTGCCTTTAGGTTATTCTACATCTAAAGAATATGCAGAGCTAGAATGGCCTATAGATATTGCTATTGCCTTAATTTGGGTTGCATTTGGTATTAACCTTATTGGTACCATGATAAAACGTCGTCAACGTCACTTATATGTTGCTCTATGGTTTTACTTAGCAACGTTTGTAACGGTTGCGGTACTTCACATATTTAATAGTTTAGCACTTCCTGTAAGCTTTACTGGTATGAAGAGTTATTCTGTTTATGCAGGTGTACAAGATGCCTTAGTACAATGGTGGTATGGTCATAATGCTGTTGCATTTTTCTTAACAACACCATTCTTAGGTTTAATGTATTACTTTGTACCTAAAGCGGCCAACAGACCTGTTTACTCTTATAGATTATCTATCGTTCACTTTTGGTCGTTAATCTTTATCTATATTTGGGCAGGACCACACCACTTATTATATACTGCTCTACCAGAATGGGCACAACACTTAGGTGTTGCATTCTCAATTATGTTATTAATGCCATCTTGGGGTGGTATGATTAACGGACTATTAACCTTGCGTGGTGCGTGGGACAAAGTACGTACAGATCCCGTTTTAAAATTTATGGTAGTGGCCATTACCGGTTATGGTATGGCAACATTTGAAGGTCCAATGCTTTCGCTTAAAAATGTAAATGCTATTGCTCACTTTACCGATTGGATTATTGCTCACGTTCACGTTGGAGCATTAGCTTGGAATGGTTTCTTAGCCTTTGGTATGATTTATTGGTTAATCCCAAGATTATTTAAAACCAAATTATACTCTATTGGTTTAGCCAATATGCATTTCTGGATAGGTACTTTAGGTATCATGCTATATGCATTACCACTTTATGTAGCAGGTTTTGCACAAGCAAGTATGTGGAAACAATTTAATCCAGATGGCACATTAGTTTATGGTAACTTTTTAGAAACTGTAACCGAAATTATGCCAATGTATTGGATGCGTGCTATTGGTGGTACACTTTATATTACGGGTATGCTAATTTTAGTATATAATGTTATAAGAACTGTTGCTAAATCTGATCATAAAGTAACTGATGAATTAGCCGAAGCACCTGCATTAAAACGTGTGTCTAAAGGTCGTGTTGCAGGAGAAGGATGGCACACTTGGTTAGAGCGTAAGCCTGTACTATTAACTATATATGCTACCATAGCTATTTTAATTGGTGGTATTGTTCAAATTGTACCAACTATTGTTGTAAAATCAAATATTCCAACAATTAGCACGGTTAAACCATATACTCCTTTAGAACTTGAAGGTAGAGATCTTTATATTAGAGAAGGTTGTGTGGGCTGTCACTCACAAATGATACGACCTTTTAGATCTGAAGTAGAGCGTTATGGAGAATACTCTAAAGCAGGTGAATTTGTTTACGATCATCCATTCCTTTGGGGAAGTAAACGTACAGGGCCAGATTTACATCGTATTGGAGGCAAGTACTCAGACAACTGGCACTTTAACCACATGTACGATCCACAAAGTACATCTTCAGGCTCTATTATGCCTGCTTACCAATGGTTAATTAGAAATGAACTAGACAAGTCTAGCACTGAAATGAAAATGGAAACAATGGTTTCATTAGGTGTACCATATACTGAAGAAGATATTGCAAACGCACAAATAGATATGCTAGAGCAAGGTATTCAAATTGAAAAAAACCTATACAATGATCCAGATTTTGTAGCCTCTTATGAAGCTGATAAAGCTGCTTCAGGTGATGAATTCGTAGAAATGCGAAATAGAGAAATCGTGGCTTTAATTGCTTATTTACAGCGATTAGGAACCGATATTAAAGTAAAAGATATTTTAGACGAAACCGCTCAAAACTAACTCATTATGTTCAAATTTGTAAAAGGCCATTTGGAAAGTATCATAGGTATAGAAATATACCCTATGATATCCCTTCTTATTTTCTTTATCTTCTTTGTTGTATTATTCTACTGGGTAATCACAGCTAAGAAAGATTATATAACCACTGTTAGTAATATACCATTAGACAACCAAAACGATACCGAAATATGAGACATTTAATCCCATCATACGTAAGAGTACCTGTAGTGTTTTTTGCCATTGCCGGACTCATAGAATACTTTGTAGATTCAGGAGATCAGCCTGCCTTTATGGAGCAGCCTATTATCTTACTCTTTTTACTATTAGTATTATTAGTGCTTATTGCTATTGAAGGTATTGTAAATTCATTAGATAATATTCTCTATCAAAGTTTAGATGAAGAAGGTAAAAAACGTTATTTAGCTTCTCAAACTAAAACACCTCAGTTTACAAAAGTTAAAGCACTTTACTCAAAATTAGTAGGAAAGCATAAACCTATTGAAGAAGAAGGCGAAATTATTCTAGATCATAATTACGACGGTATTAGAGAATTAGATAATAATTTACCGCCATGGTGGATATATTCTTTCTACATCTCAATAATTTTCGCTGTAGTTTATATGGTACGTTATCATGTTTTGGATGCAGACAATCAATTTGTAGAATATGAAATTGAATATGCAGAGGCTAACAAAGCAATTGAAGAATACAAGAAAACAGCAAAAGGTTTAGTTGACTTTAATACTGTGGAACTATTGACCGAAACAGCAGATTTAAACGCTGGTAAAAAGATTTTTGAAACCAACTGTGTTGCTTGTCACATGGCAGATGGTGGTGGTGGTATTGGACCAAACCTTACCGATGACCACTGGATTTTAGGTGGAGGTATCAAAAATGTTTTTAAAACAGTTTCTGAAGGCGGACGTTCTGGCAAAGGAATGATTGCATGGAAACAAAGTTTAAAGCCTCTTGAAATCGCACAAGTATCAAGTTATGTTTTACAGTTTCAAGGTACAACTCCTGCTAATCCTAAAGATGCAGAAGGTGATATTTGGGTAGATGATGACTCTAAAGAGTAATAAAGAAACAATATAATAAGATTTGTTTCTAATTAATATTTAAGTTGAAAAACAATGGAAACGCCAGAAAATGAAGTTTTTAGAGATTCAATTGGAACAATTGATGAAGAAGGTAAACGTAAATGGGTCTTCCCTAAAAAGCCCTCTGGACCATTATATGAAAAGCGTAAATTAGTAAGCTATTTTTTATTAGCATTTTTACTGGCTGCTCCGTTCATAAAAATTAATGGTAATCAGTTTCTATTATTTAACATATTAGAAAGGCGCTTTAATATTTTTGGATTTCCATTTTGGCCTCAAGATTTTTACCTCTTTGTGGTATCCATGCTAATAGGTGTTGTTTTTATTACACTATTTACCGTAGGCTTTGGTCGTGTGTTTTGTGGATGGATTTGTCCGCAAACCATCTTTTTAGAAATGGTTTTTAGACGTATTGAATATTGGATCGATGGTGATCGTAACAAACAAATGCGTTTAGATCGTCAGAAATGGGATGCTGAAAAAATCAAAAAACGCCTATTAAAATGGTTTATCTTTTTAGTTATATCATTTTTAATTGCAAATGTTTTCTTAGCCTATTTAATAGGTGGAGATAAACTTATAAAATACATAACCGAAGGCCCTTTTGAACATACAGGTACACTTATCCCGCTTCTAATATTTACAGCTGTATTCTATTTTGTATTTGCTTGGTTTAGAGAACAAGTGTGTATCATTGCATGTCCTTATGGTCGCCTGCAAGGTGTACTTTTAGATAATAAATCTATCGTTGTTGCATACGATTACAAACGTGGCGAAGCTGAAAATGGTAGAAAGAAATTCAGAAAAAACGAAGACAGAGAAGCTCTAGGTCATGGAGATTGTATTGATTGTTCTCAATGTGTTAACGTTTGTCCAACAGGAATAGACATTAGAAACGGTACGCAATTAGAATGTGTTAACTGCACTGCATGTATAGATGAATGTGATCATATCATGGAAAGTATTAACCTGCCAAAAGGGTTGATACGTTTTGCTAGTGAAGATAATATTGAGAAAAAAGAGCCTTTTAAACTCACGGCTCGAATGAAAGGTTACATAGCTGTACTTACCATTTTAATTGGCATATTAGCCGGTATGTTACTTTTACGTAGTGATGTTGAAGCTAGAATATTACGATTACCAGGACAATTATATGAGCACAAGGATAACGATATTATAAGCAACGTTTATACCTTTAAACTGGTAAATAAAACCTCTAGAGAAATAGATGATCTAACCTTTAAACTAAGAGGTTGGGATGGAGATATACATATTGTTTCTACCTCTGAGACCTTTGTTGTTGAGCCACAAGGCATAGCCGAAGGCACATTGTTTATAGAACTTAAACAAAGTGATTTATCAGGAGATAAAAATGACGTTATGATAGATCTCTATAGTAAAGATGAACTCATTGAAACCACCTCTGTAACCTTCTTAGGTCCTAGAAGTTTTAATTAGTGATCATTACAAATTAATGTTGACCTGAGTTTAATTCAGGGTGACAAAATAAATATAATTATGAAAATAAATTGGGGAACAGGAATCGTTATTGCATTTGTATGCTTTATTTCGTTTATCATGTACTTTGTCATAAGCATGAGTACAGATAAAAAGTATGACCATGATTTAGTAATTGAAGATTATTACGGACAAGAGCTGCAATTTCAAGCTGATTTAGATCACGAAGAAAATGCAAAAAATCTTAAAACCAATGTGTCTTGGAAAAAAACTAATGAAGGCATTGTTATTTCATTTCCAGAAGATTTAGATATTCAAAAGATTGAAGGTAAAGTGTTCCTATATAGACCATCTAACAAGCAATTAGATTTTGAAACACCGATTTCACTGTCTAACCACAATTTGCTCATACCTGACAAACGCTTGTTGGATGGTCGTTGGAACATTAAAGTAGATTGGAAATATAACACAAATTCTTATCTCTTTAAAAAAGAAATCACCTATTAAATGTTAGCATCTGCATTCATATTAGGGTTATTAGGTAGCCTACACTGCGTTGGTATGTGTGGTCCTATTGCCTTTATGTTGCCTGTAGATAGATCTAACTCCTTTAAAAAAGTAAGCCAAATTAGTATATACCACTTTGGTAGACTACTAGCTTACAGTATTATAGGCTTGGTTTTTGGACTCGTTGGAAAAAGTTTTTCACTTTTTGGAATACAACAGCAACTTTCTATTGTTATTGGAATTTTAATGATAGTTATAGTCCTCTTACCTCAAAACATAATAGGAAAGTATAACCTCACAAAACCGTTATACAAAGGTATTTCTAAAGTTAAATCCTCTTTAGGAAAAGCTTTAAAAAAGAAAACAGCAGATACGTTTTTAACTATTGGTTTTCTCAATGGCTTTTTGCCTTGTGGCTTAGTCTACATGGCTGTCTTTGGATCTATAGCCACTGGCAGTTTGTTAGAAGGTAGTATTTATATGGTTTTATTCGGACTCGGAACCATTCCTTTAATGACAACAGCCATTTATTTAGGTAAATTTTTAAATAGTACTATAAAACAACGTATTCAAAAAGCAATTCCTGTTTTTGTTGTAGTTATTGGATTATTATTTATTCTGCGTGGTTTAGGCTTAGGTATTCCTTACCTCTCGCCTGCTCCAGTAATAGAGATGGCTTCAAGTGCTATTGAATGCCATTAAACACATTTTAATTGAGACAAAACTATCTTATTTAAAATATATAACTTATCTTTGTTATATAAATTAACAAACCTATGTTTTCTAAAGCTTGTGAATACGGAATTAAAGCCAGCATTTTTATTGCAGTAAATTCTTCTGAAAACAGACGTGTAAGTCCTAAAGAAATTTCTGAAGAGATTGATTCACCTCAGGCATTTACCGCAAAAATATTGCAAGCCTTAGTTAGAAACAACATTGTGAAGTCGGTTAGAGGAGCTTACGGTGGTTTTGAAATTGATAAAGATAAAATTGCCACAATAAAACTCTCTCAAATTGTTTTTGCTATTGATGGAGATAACATTTATAAGGGCTGCGGATTAGGTTTACATACCTGCGATGAAAATCATCCTTGCCCTGTACACGATAAATTTAAAGTCGTTAGAGAAGAACTAAGAGAAATGCTAGAAAACACAACTTTAGAGCAGTTAGCCCTAGATATTAAATCTGGTGTCTCATTTCTAAAGATCTAAAAAAAATTTGAACACAAATAGGATAAATTTATCCGAAATAAAATTATAATATGGAAACACTTCAAAAAAATACCCAAAAAGAAATAGGACAATATGTTGCCGATGATTTTAGAACCGCAGCTATTTTTTCTAAATACAAAATCGATTTTTGTTGTAATGGTAATCGAACAATAGAAGAAGCTTGCGATAAAAAAGGTATTGATAGCAATCTGCTCATGGATGAACTTAATCAGGTTTTAAACTCTAAAGGTGCTGAAACTATAGATTACAAATCTTGGCCTTTAGATTTATTGGCTGAATATATTGAAAAGAAACATCACCGATATGTCGAAGAGAAAACCCCTGTGCTACGTCAGTTTTTAGATAAATTATGTCGTGTGCATGGAGAGCGTCATCCAGAATTGTTTAAAATTAATGAATTGTTTACAGCTTCTGCAGGAGAATTAGCATCACACATGAAAAAAGAGGAACTCATCCTTTTTCCATTCATTAAAAAGATGGTAAACGCTAAATTAGAAGATCAAACAGTACAATCTCCTCAATTTGGAACCGTTGAAAACCCTATTGCCATGATGATGGAAGAGCACGATAACGAAGGAGCTCGATTTAGAGAGATTGATGCACTCACTAATAATTACACTCCACCTGCAGATGCTTGTAATACCTATAAAGTCACTTTTGCGATGTTGGAAGAGTTTGAAAAAGATTTGCATTTACATATTCATTTAGAGAATAATATTTTATTCCCTGAAGCTATAAAATTAGAACAACAGTTTAGTTAATAGCAATCCCTTAATACATTTCTAAACTTGAAAATCCTAAAATGTTATCCCTTGCATTTTGGGATTTTCTTCTTATTAATCTGTATATTTCTAAATCGTAATCTTAACGATGCCAAAAAAGTTAGTTGTTATATGTCTAATTAATTTTCTAATTGCAGCCCTAATGGGTTTGGCACTGCGCTTTTCATTTTTAGAATCTATTGGTATAAATTATCGGTTTTTAACACATGCGCACTCTCATGTTGCCATGTTAGGTTGGGTGTATTTAATGCTGTTTACACTGTTTGTTCATTATTTTATTCCTAATGAGCCTAAGATTTTTAATCGCTTGTTTTGGCTCACAGAACTTGCTGTTGTTGGTATGATGATTAGTTTCCCCATACAAGGTTATGCAGCACTATCCATAACATTTTCAACATTACATATCTTTTGTAGTTACTACTTTGTGTTTCTCATCTGGAAACATCTTAAGACAAAGTCTACTGCAACCGAAAAATTGTTAAAAGTATCACTCCTATTTATGATGATTTCTACCATTGGAGTTTGGTGTTTAGGACCTGCGGTTTCCATACTTGGATCAACTTCGGCCTTTTATCACATTGCCATTCAGTTCTTTTTACACTTTCAGTTTAACGGTTGGTTTTTAATTGCTGTTATTACTGTGTTTTTTCATCTATTAAAAGTTGAAGACTCTAAACTATTTAGGCAGTTTTACAGGTTGTTAATTGCATCTACAATACTAACATTTGCCTTACCAATTCAATGGTTTGCGCCTCATTCGAGCTTGCCATGGATTAATGGTGTGGGTGTTATACTTCAAGTTTTAATGCTTTATAAATTCTTTCAACTTATAAAGCCTAATTCGTATTTAGCATGGCGCAAAGAATCAAAGCTTGTGACTTATATGTACGGTTTTGCATTGGTCTGTTTTATCTTAAAAGTACTGTTTCAAACCGTATCTATTTGGCCGGAATTCTCTGCCGTTGTTTACAATCACCGCAATTTTGTTATCGGATTTATTCACCTACTTATGCTGGGTGTCATTTCAGGCTTTTTATGGGCTTTTATTTTAAAAAGCAATTTCGTAAGCAATTCTAAAACTTTAAATTTTGGTGTGTACAGTTTCCTTTTAGGCTTTGTTTTAACTGAAGTGCTACTATTAATTCAAGGAATTATGTTTTACTTTGGAACCGGAATTCTACCCCATTATTACCTGTTATTATTTTTATTTAGCATCCTTTTACCATTAGGTATCAGTGCTTTATTATTCACTATTATTAAACAAGAAACTTATGCAACCTAAACCACAAAAACGCCATAAAGCACTTCAACCATTAAGCAGAGAACATCATCATGGCTTATTATTATCTTGGAAAATTAGAGCCGGATTTAGTAAAGACATCGCCCCTAAACGCATTAGAGCTTATGCCGATTGGTTTTTTGAAAATCACTTAATTCCCCATTTTGAAATAGAAGAAACTCACATTTTCACCATTTTAGAGCCTGAAAACGAATTAATAAAACGCGCATTAGCGGAACACAGAAGATTAAAGCGTTTATTTGAAGATCGTGACGACGACTTAAAAATCTTGAGTAAAATTGAAGAAGAATTAGAACAGCACATCCGATTTGAAGAACGCATCTTATTTCCCGAAATTCAGAAAGCAGCAACTGAAGCACAATTACGTCACATTGAAATTATACATCAACCTGAAAAATTTGAAGACAACGAAAGTGATGTCTTTTGGAAATCGTAAATTCAATTCATGATTTATGTCATTGCAGCTATTAATAAGTTTCCGTAACTTTAAGTAAAAGTTTTTTAATCATGAAAAAAGTACTTTTACTTACAGATTTTTCTAAGAATGCTACAAATGCAATTAGGTATGCAATGCAGTTTTTTGAGTCTAAAACATGTACATTTTACATTATGTATGTGCATAAAGTAAGTGGATATGTTACAGACGATTTATTAATGTCGCCAAAAAATTCTATTCACGATTCTATCACTAAAAAACCACAAGAGAAACTCGATGCCTTAATCGAAAAATTGAAAAATGATACCAAAACTCAAGATTATCATTTTGAAACGATAATAGATTTTGATGTGTTTACCGATGCAATTAACCAGGTGGTTCAGAAATTTTCTATCGATTTTGTAGTCATGGGAAGTAACGGAGCGTCTAATGTAAAAGAAGTTATTTTTGGTAGTAACACCATTAATGTTGTTGAGAAAGTAAAATGTAAAACCATAGTTGTACCAAGTAATTATAGTTTTTCGCCTGTTAAAGAATTTTTGGTATCCTTAAATACAGATGATAGTTTTAATAGTCACTTACTAGAACATATTATAGATTTTATAGAAGATTTTAAACTGAAACTTCACATTCTTAGAATTAGCTCAGAAAATGATGCCTCTAACATTTCATTACAAGATAAGGAAAGCATTGCATTATTAGATTCTAAATACCACCTTGTAGAAGGTGTACCCATAGATTATGCTGTTTCAAGCTACATACAAACCAACCCCATAGATATAACCGCTTTTATTACTCAAGATAAATCCTTTTTAAAACGCTTATTTAGTGCCTCTCCAAGTAAAGAGTTAACATCTAGAATGAAATTACCACTCTTAGTGTTGCACTGTCATTAAACCTATGTTAAAATAAATCTAAACCTTAAAAATTATGATAAAGTCCTTAAATAAAGAAGAGTGCCAATTGATTTTGAGCCAAAATTACATAGGGCATCTAGCATATATTTATCAAAACAAACCTTTTGTTGTACCTATTACTTATTTTTATTCAGATAATAGAATTATTTGTTACTCAGGTGATGGACATAAAATTAGCGCCATGCGTCAACACGATAAAGTAGCATTAGAAGTTGCTGAAATAACCTCAATTACCAACTGGAGATCTGCTGTAGCTCATGGTCAATTTATAGAACTGGAACGCAGTAGTGCAAAAGCCATGTTACATGAATTTTCTTTAGGAGTAAAAGATGTTATAATGCGAAAAGAGTTACGCGATTTAGATTTTATTAGTGAGTTTTCTGCTAAAATAGATTCTGACGACATTCCTACAGTTTTTGTTATAAATATTGAAGAATTTACAGGAAAAATAAGACATGACTAAATAGACTTCCTAAGTCTTAAAGACTACAGCAGTGTCTTTTAAATTCGTTATAAAACTATTGAAACACACTGCTGTTTCTTTTTAAATTTCCCCTAATATTGGGAATTATGCTAAGCTTTAATTATTCAGTGTTGTTTTAAATAAACTTGGTTTAACCGTAATCATTAACCAAGCCCAATTATTAGCATTGTCTTTATTGCCCGCTTTTAAAACCTCCATCGTTTCTGTGGCAAACATTTGCGAATAGCCTACGTTAAAACTGATGTCTTTGGTCCACTTATAACCCAATACCAAATCTAATTCGGTGCCCAATGCATTGCTCATTTCTTTTCCTGTCTGGTCTACAACAGTTGCCGCAGATGAAAATATATGAGGCGTTAGTTTTGCTGAAAATCGCTCTTTTTGGTACTCTAAGCTCGCTTTAAAATCTAGTAATCCTACAGAATTAGAATGGTTACCCACATAAAAATAATCCATCAATCCATTAAATTTATGATTCGTACCAAACCAAGGATTAAATGATTTTAGCTTGTTTTCAGTAGTGTTCATATCAGTACCTGAAAGATATTCTATACCTAATCCCGTTTTAAATTCAGCATTAATTTTATAAAAGACATTAGCTGCAATATTAAAAGCACTCAAATCTGTGTTTGCTATTGCCCCAGTTTGAAAATAGATAGACGCATCAGTCTGCCATTTGTTTTTTTGGAATGTCATTCTAGAACCTATGGTCTGGTTATAATCTACTTTTTGCTCATCGTTTTCATCCATATAGGTTAAACCGTTGTTTAATAGTAAAACACTTAATCCAACATTTTTTAGATTAGTATGATACCATATATATTGAAATGCCTTATAATTATTAATGGCGTAATCTGTGTCAAAAACAGTTTCTTCATTTGCATTTAGAGCCAAACCAAAATCGAAACGATTCGTTGTATTTGGTTGGTAAGTGGTAACTATAGCATCATGGCTTCTGGCTTGTTGTGCCCAGCCTACATTTCCAAAAATTCTGTGGTCATCGTAATTGATTTCTTGTCGACCTAATTTTACGGCTAATTTTGGATTAAAAACTAATTCTGCCCAAGCTTCATGCAATGCAATTCCGTTATTGTCTTCCAAAGACGTAGTTGGAACATCGCCCCAAACTCTCACATTTTGAAACGATACAAAAGCATTCAATGTTTCACTTCCATAATTAAAATTTAATCGTGTACGTTGCGATATAAATGTTGCAGCGTCTACATCATCTGGAATCAGCGTTTTATAACCATGTCTGTATTCAAATCGTGGTCTTAATTCTGCCGAAATTTCAAACTCTTGAGCATAGGATGTCATTACAACTCCTAAGCAAAGAATTGTTAGTAGTATTTTCATCTTTAAATTAGTATTGGGTTAACTGAAGGATGGCTTCAATAGTTTCTTTATTATCTACGCCTAAACCTTCTTGTTGGTGTTTTAATTCTCCTGCTGGATTAAACACACTAATAATATTAGAATGCGAAAAGTCTATTGGAGAAATCTCTTTATATTTTACAGATAATACATTGGCAAATTCTCTAACTCCATCAACTGTACCTTGTAAAAACGTCCATTGCTCACCGTCCATTTCATTTTCTATGGCGAATGCTTTTAGACGCTCAGGAGTATCTGTTTCAGGATCAATAGAGACCAATGCGAATTGTACATTCTCAATATTTTCAGTAGGAATTTTAGCTTCAATATTTCGCATATCGGCCACCAATCTTGGGCAAGCTGCTTTACACGAGGTATAAATCATTACCATAACTAAAGTTTTTCCTTTAAGGTCTTCAAGTTGAATTTCATTACCTTCTTCAGTATGCCATTTACTCGTTAAGTTGAAAATAGATTCCTCTGAAATCTCATCAGTTTCTATATCTTTTGAAGCTGTTTCTAATTGTTTTAAATCCATGTTACAAACAGGACAGCTACCTGCTTCATCATAAGTTTTGTCTCCTTCGCATTGCATTGGACATTGGTACATAACTAATGATGTGTCAGATGTTTTTGATGCATCCGATTTGCATGATGTTACAACCATTAACAATACCAACACTGAGATTGTTAATTTTAAATAGTTACTCACGTTATTTATATGGATGACGTGTTTGTGATTTTTCTTTGAAACGTTCATTTGTTTTCTTTTTTAATATCTTGTACGCATCTAAAGCCTAGGTTTTTCATAGAGTATTTAGCTTTTAAACTTCCTCTAATAGCATAACGCATAAATGCAGCATAATTCATTAAATCTGTAGCATTAACTGCTGCACTTCCACAGAATAGATTACTATCCTTATCTACATCTTTTCTAGATTCTCCAGTGATTAATACCGAATTAAAATCTAAAGTCCATTCCCAAACTAAACCGTGTAAATCGTAAACGCCCCAAGCATTTTTTGGTGTTTCACCGATGCGGTTTTCCTTTGTTCTAGGAGCTTCGTACCAAGCTAAAATTTGTGCGTTATAAGATGGTTTAACACGTGCATCTTTTGTGGTTTCGTCTGCCATGGCAACATATTCCCATTCGTCAATTGTTGGTAAACGTTTATTTTGACATTCGCAATAGGCTTTTGCAGCAAACCACGACACGTAGTTAACCGGACTATTAGGATGAATAGAGTCGTTTGGTTCTAAATCGGTTTTCCAATTAGATAAATAGCTTTTATCTGCAAATAACGACACGATCTTAGATTTCCTCCATTTAGGATTATCTTTTAAAAACTGCTTATAATTTTCAGTAGATACAGGATAGATATCCATCTTAAAATCTTTGACTTCAACGACTGTAGAATCTCTTCCGTATAAAGGAATATAACGGCTCCCTTCTATAAGAACCATGTCTTTAGCCTGCCCAAACATTAAAGATTGAACTCCTAAACACAACATGAACAAACTAAAGACTTTGGTTTTCATAATATTATTTCTTTTTAACGTCGTCAACCATCTTTTTGGTTACTACTTTTTTAGAATTTCCCCAACTGTTGTAAACGTAAGTTAATACATTTGCGACATCGTCTGAAGAAATCATTTGCTTGGTCATAACGCTATTATACTTCTCACCGTTTACAGTGATTTCGCCACTTAATCCATTGATAACAACTCCAATTGCTCTATCTACATCGGCATTTAAATAATCTGACTTTGCCAAAGGAGGAAACGCATTAGGAATACCTTGCCCTTCGGCTTGGTGACAAGCAAAACAGGTTTGCATATAGATTTGTTTTCCAAATTCCATTTGTTCTTCAAAAGATTTTGCTGGAATTTCAGATTCTACAATTTCATCAGTTGTTGGCATGTTTTGTATTCCTGGTCCTTCAGGCAAATAAATACCTTCTCTAATTTCACCAGAGTAGATTTTCTTTTCTTCTTCACCTTCCACTTTAAGCATTCCTAAAGCCCCTTTATTAAAGGCTCTAAAAATGGAATGATCTACTAAGATAAATGTTCCTGGAACATCAACTCTAAACTCTACTATAGCTGCACCTCCTGCCGGAATTAATGTAGTTTGTACATTTTCATTTACGAGGTCACCACCTTCAACGTGTACTTTATCAAATATTTCACCAATAACATGGAAAGAAGAGACGAGGTTTGGCCCACCATTACCAACATAGAGTCTAACCGTTTCGCCTACTTTGGCTGTTATGGCATTATCACCAGTTAAGGCACCAACGCTTCCGTTAAACACAACGTAGTCGGCATTTTCGTCAACGGCTTTTTGCATATCAAAAGGCTGTAAGCCACGTTCACCGTTTTTACCTTTGGTGTAAAAATCACCTTGCATAATATAATATTCCTTATCTACTTGTGGTAGTCCGCCTTCTGGTTCTACGAGAATAAGACCATACATTCCATTTGCAATATGCATTCCTACAGGTGCTGTTGCACAGTGGTAAACATAAAGGCCTGGGTTTAATGTTTTAAAGGAAAATGTTTTTTCATGTCCTGGTGCTACAAAAGAAGATTCTGCTCCACCTCCTGGCCCCGTTACAGCATGTAAATCTATATTGTGTGGTAGTTTATTGTCTGGGTGATTAGATAATGTAAATTCTACTTCATCACCTACTCGTGTTCTAATAAAACTACCTGGTACAGAACCTCCAAAGGTCCAATATACATACTTTACTCCATCTGTTAATTCGCCTTCTTCTTCAAGAATTTCCATATTAACAATAAGCTTTTTTGCCTTTCGTCTACCAACTGGTGTTGGTACATTTGGCGGAGCAGTTAATTCTGCTATCATTTCTCTACTTACGGGAATTTCTGCGGTACTAGAATTCTCTTTTTGATCATTCTCTTTACAAGATGATAAAATGAGTAATCCTGAAGCTACAATGCCTAATAATAATTTTAATGTTCTCATTTTGGTTGTGGTTTTTAGTGTTTAAAAATATAATTACATCTATCTATTTTAAATAGGACAAAATTGTCTTATTAATAATCAAAAGTAGCTTATAGTATATATTAAAAATATGATATTTATCAGGATAAGGCGTCATTTACTAAAAATGAGTCTCTAAAAACAAAAAATGCCAGAAAACTTAATCTCTGGCATTTTAGTTTGATATTAAAAAACTAACTACTAAAATATCAAAATTATATTTTGAATGTCATAACTGGTAAAGTAGAATGATTTGCAATATCTTCAGAGATACTACCTTCAAAAATATGCGACAAGCCTTTTCTACCATGGGTTGCAACAGCAATAACATCTGCTCCAATAACATTAGAGAAGTTAAGTATCCCTTTCTCTATAGAATAATCGGAAACCACATTAACACTTTTCAAATTGTCTAAATTACCTTCTGCTTTTCTTAAAAAGTTAGCGACTTTTTTATCTATTTCAGAAGAGCTTCTAAAATTGCCATCAGGAGAATTTACATAAACCAAATGCATTTTAGAACCAAGTTTATTGAAAGTTGTCTTTGCTTTTAAATACGGAGCAACAGCTTCTTCTGAAAAATCACTAGCAAAAACAGCATTTTCAAAATCTAACAAAATTGGGTTATGTTTAATGACTAAGACCGGAATATTAGCATACCTAACAACTTTTTGAGTATTAGAACCTATCAAAACTTCTTTTACTCCACTTATGCCTTGAGATCCCATGACAATAAGATCTGCACCATGCTCTTCTGCGAGATCATTAACTTCGCTCCAAACTTTAAAATGTTTTACTATTGGTGTTACTTTTACATCCTTTAAATAAGGTTTATCTAAAAAAGTTTCAAACTTTTGTTCTGCTAATTTTAAATAAAAAACAACTTCTTGGTTTTGTGATTCTGTGGCTGACGATATAATTGCATAAGACAATTCTAGCATGTGCAATACAATAAGCTCAGAGCCATATTTATTAGCTAAACCTGCAGCAGCTTCGAGTGCAAATTCAGAATGTTCTGAAAAATCTACTGGTACAATTATTTTTTTCATTGTATTAAAGTTTTAAATTGTCATTGAAAACAACTGTGTTTCTGGCTTTTTTCGTTGCAATAACAGATCGAAAGCCATACATATATTTCTTATAAAAGGTTTTCCTTTTTCTGTAACAATCACTTGGTTTGTTCTAAATTGAAGCAAACCATCCAATTCAAATTCTTTTAATTTTATGAGAATTTCGGGTAATTCTTCAAATAATAAATTAGCCTCCTTCCATGACGTTTCAAAATTGCACATCAGATTAAGAATGTGTTTTCTAATCACTAAATCTTCAGTATTTAAAATATGTCCTTTAAACACCGGAATAATATTGTGCTCTAATAAGTGATAGTATTCTTCATTCGATTTTACATTTTGCGCAAAACCATACCAACTATCGCTAATTGAAGATACCCCTAAACCAATCATAGCTTGTGTTTTAGAGGCTGTATATCCCATAAAATTACGATGTAATGTTTTATTTTCCATCGCTTTATAGAGTGAATCGCTTTTTAAAGCAAAATGATCCATGCCAATTTCTACATAACCAGCCTCTTCAAAATATTGTTTTCCGGTTTCGTATTGTAAACGCTTAGATTCTGGGGTTGGCAAATCGGTTTCACTAAATCCTCGCTGTCCATTTCCTTTAATCCAAGGGACATGTGCATAACTATAAAACGCAATGCGGTCTGGCATTAACGCTTTAGTTTTATTGATCGTTTCTGTAACATCTATTTCGGTTTGAAATGGTAAACCAAAAATGATATCATGTCCAACAGAGGTATAACCAATTTTACGAGCTAAATCTGTGGCACGTTTTACGTTTTCAAAAGGCTGAATGCGATTAATGGCTTTTTGAATATTAAGGTTATAATCTTGAACTCCATAGCTCACACGTCTAAACCCTAAATCGTACAAAGTTTGAAGGTGTGCTTCCGTGGTATTATTAGGATGACCTTCAAAACTAAATTCGTAGTCTTCTGCCAATTCTGCACTCGTTAAAAGTCCCGAAATCAAAAACTGAAGATTCTCAGGAGAGAAAAATGTGGGTGTACCACCACCGAGATGTAATTCTTTAATCCTTGGTTTGCTTCCTAATAATTTGAGGTATAAGCTCCACTCTTTTAAAACCGCTTTTATATATGGCGATTCTACTTCATGTCGTTTGGTTATACGTTTATGACAACCACAAAAGGTACAAAGACTTTCGCAAAACGGTAAATGAATATAAAGGCTTAAGCCTTCGGACGTGTTACTTTCTTCAAAAGAACGTTTTAAAGAAGCTTTCCATTGTTCTAAAGAAAATGATTCCAAATTCCAATAAGGGACCGTTGGATAGCTTGTATAACGAGGTCCAGAAACATTATATTTACTAATTAAAGAGTGACTCATGGCTTAAAATTCACAGCCAAAATTAATGGTATATAGACTTTTAAAATATGATATTTGTCATATAGAATAAAATATCATATTTAAGAATCTCAATTCACCTTGCACAAAAGTATTTATCTGCTTAACTTTACTAAAAAATTAAAACTCAGCTTATGAAAAGCATAAAATTCTTATCTGTACTTCTAGTTATTTCTTTAGTATTTACATCTTGTAAACAAGAAAAAGAAAAGGAAGAGGTTAAAAAAGAAACCGTTGAAAACACAATTAAATACATTGTTAAACCAGAAGCAACTTCTGTAAAATGGACAGCTTATAAGACAACCGAAAAAGTACCTGTTGGTGGAGAATTTACAACTTTGAATTTTAAAGAAAAAGAAGGGGCATCTCCAAGTGAAGCTCTAAATAATTTAGATTTTTCTATTCCAATTAGTAGCTTGTTTACAAAAGACGAATCTAGAGATGAAAAACTAAAAGCATCATTCTTTGGTGCTATGTTAAATACTGACTTACTAAAAGGTACAATTAAATATATGGATAACGCATATATTGCCTCTATTACAATGAATGGGGTTACTGCAGATTTACCTTTAGAGGTTAACATTACTGATGAAAGACGTGTTACTATGAAAGGCACAATGCAACTAAAAGATTGGGATGCATTAGGAGCATTAGAAACATTAAACAAAGCTTGTTTTGATCTTCATAAAGGTGCTGATGGAGTTAGCAAAACTTGGGAAGATGTTGCTATTGAGGTGAGTACTTATTTACGTGATAAATAATAAAAACTGTATATACAATCTACTTATTGTTCATCTAATCACTAGCAAATGCATTAATAATATTATTGATTGAGTTCTTTAATCATTCCTTACTTCCATAATTTTAACACACACACTTAAGATATCTTTATGGCATCTGTTTAGATACGCTCGTAATATCGTTTTTGATAAAAAAGGACTGTATTACAGAATTAAAGAAAGTGCACTTTAGTGATTTGCATGGTTCAGGCTTGAGCATTGTAAAAGGTATTGGAGACAAATTAATGTCAAGTATTCTTATACAAGCAAAACAACCTATAAGACAACCACAAAGACTACTGGTATCAAAAAGTTTGTAATTCAGTTACATTATTAACTTTAGTAAAATAATTAAAATCAATCATGAAAAGTTTAAAATTAATAACACTTGCATTTGCAATGATATTTGCAATAGCTTGTAAAGACTCAAAAAAAGATTCTGAAACCAAGATTAAAACCGAAAATGTTACAGAACAAAATTCAACTGAAAAAAGATTATCGGTATCACTATACCCAAAAAGCGGCAGTAATGTAGAAGGTACCATTAATTTTGTAGAAAAAAACGGTTTTGTAACTATGGTTGGAACTGTTAAAGGTTTAGAAGAAGGGCAACATGCCATACATATTCATGAAAAAGCAGATTGCTCTTCAGAAGACGGATCGTCTTCTGGCGGTCATTGGAATCCTACTGGGCAACCACATGGTGCTTGGGGAGACAAAGCGGGCTATCACAAAGGTGATATTGGTAATATCACAGCAAATGCAAACGGTCGTGCAACTGTAAGCAAATCTACAAATGAATGGTGTATTGGTTGTGGAGACGAAACAAAGGATATTTTAGGCAAAGCAATTATTGTACATATTGGTATCGATGATTTAACATCACAACCTTCTGGTAATGCTGGCGCTCGTATTGGATGTGCTGGTATTATTAAGTAATTATAAAATACCACTCATAAAGGTATCATAACATAAGATACCTAAATATATCGCATAAAAAAAGCGACCTGAAATTCAGGTCGCTTTTTTTATTACAGATAACTTTCTTATTATGATTTCGTAACAATAGTTAACTCATCAACAATATGTTTTGCATTAGAGTATTTATCAATTAACCATAGTACATATCTAATATCTACATTAATGGTACGTTGTAAATCTTTATCGAAAATTACATCACCTGCCATAGCTTCAATGTTTCCATCAAATGCTAAACCAATTAATTCTCCTTTTCCATTAACAACAGGCGAACCAGAATTACCTCCAGTAATGTCATTATCTGTTAAGAAGTTTACAGGTAATTGACCACGTTCGTTAGCATAACGTCCATAATCTTTCTTTTCGTAGATATCTAACATGCTTTGGTCTAAATCAAACTCACTATCGTTAGGCTTGTACTTTTTAATCATACCTTGAAACGTAGTATAATTGTTTTCATTTGCATCGTTTCTTTTATCTGCAGGTAAAGCTCTCACTTTTCCGTAAGATAAACGTAAAGTAGAATTTGCATCAGGATATTTTATATCACTTAATCCAGATTCACGTAAACCTTTTACTAATAATCTAAAAGACGCCTGATAATCGTTTGTTGGCTGCTCTAAACTCTCAGGACTTTCTCTATATTTATCTAATAATTGGTTTGATAATTTTAATAACGGATCATTCTCTAAAATAGCTTTATCAGGATACTGTAAGAATGCTAAAGCACCTTCTTTAGATGAAAACAGGCTTAAATCAAAAATAGCGTTAGTATAAGCTGTAAAATCATTATTGTTTTTTTCTCCTATTTCTGCCACTAATTCTGGTAAAGAATAATTAGATTTTGAAGCCAACAAGCCTAATTGTTTCGCTAAAATTTCCTTTTCTAATGGCAAATGATAATTTTGATAAGAGTTTTCAATAAAAGCTTCAAGTCTTGGTAAAAGGTTTTTACGTTCTGCTTCACTAGCATTCACATATTGTGTTAAACCAGACCCAATTCTGTAAGGTAAAACGGCAAATTTACTAGAGCGTAACATTCCTAATAAATAATTACTTTGTCTCGCTTTTTCATTTGTTAAGTTATAATAGTTATTGATATTTTCAATAACTTTTCCGTACATAGCTTTATTCGCTTTCTTATTAGCCCATTTATTAAATTTAGCTTCAGTTTTGCTCTTTTTTTCTACGGTTTTATGCTCAGTTAAAGCTTTTATCATTCCTGCTCTATTTTTCCAATAGTTAGCAATACTAGCATAGCTTGATGCATACATTAGGTTTACAGATTCGTCTGCGTCCATGTATTTTTTCATCACATCCATACTTAATTTTGAGCCTTCAACCCAAGCAGGATATGCATATTTTACATTTTGCTCTACACCTTGTGCTGGCATCCAACGGTTGGTACGACCAGGATATCCCAAAATCATAGCAAAATCATTTTCCTTTACTCCATCAATATTAACAGGTAAATGATATTTTGCTTTTAAAGGCACATTATCAGTTGAATATTCTGCTGGATTTCCATCTGCATCTGCATAAACTCTGAATAATGAAAAATCACCAGTATGTCTTGGCCATTCCCAGTTATCTGTGTCTCCACCATATTTACCTACATTCTCTGGAGGTGTTCCTACTAAACGCACATCAGTATAATCTTCGTAAACGAAATAATAAAACTCATTTCCTTGATAAAATGAACGTACAGAAACAGTGTATTTTCCTCCTTCATTATTTTCTTGTTCAATTTTAGCTATTTCTTTGTTAAGTGCAGCTTCACGCTCTTTTTCACTCATGCTATCATTTACTTGAGCTAACATACGCTTAGAGACATCATCCATTCTTACGAAAAAGCGAACATATAGGCTTTCTGGCTTCATTTCTTCTGCCAATGATCCTGCCCAAAATCCATTCTTTAAATGGTTTTGTTCTGCAGTAGATAATTCAGCGATAGCATCATAACCACAGTGATGATTTGTTAGTACCAATCCGCTATCTGAAACAATACTTGCTGTACAACCACCATTAAATTGTATAATGGCATCCTTTAAACTCTGATTGTTAATACTGTAAATTTCTTCGGGTGTTAATTGTAAACCCATTTTTTGCATATCGTGATGATTTAAACGCTCAATATGCATTAAAAACCACATACCTTCATTTGCCATTGCTGGCGATAATGAAATGATAAAGGCAATAATTGTAAGGGATATTCTCTTCATGTTTTGTTGTTTTATTTATGGCCATAAAAATACAGAAATTTAAGTTGTTTTTATAGCCGATAAAGTGTTAAAGCTTTATCTTTTTAAATAAAAAAGTGTCTACTCTTTAAAGCCATATTTCCATTAACAAAAACTCAAAACCATCATAAAAAACTCATTACCCAATACACTAGTACTACTCATACAGCAAGTGCTTCAATTAAAGGACATCAATGTTACAACTCCTAAGATTGCTGTGGCAAGCAAAATTTTGTTAACAAAATAAATTAATGATTTATAACTATAAAAATTTAACTTTGCAGCTTCAATCTTTATGTTATGAATCCATCAGCTAATGGCTGGATAAAAAAATTACTCAATCAAGTTTCTGAAATCGTGTATTCTCAGACTGAGACTGATGCGTTTTATATTAATTTAAAACGTACTGGGTTTATATATGGAAGTAATATTAAAGTGGTATTAGATATTGTTAAACCCTTTGAACTTAGTGAAGAAGAACGTTGTAAAACCAATTTACTGCTAACCTTCTATTACATTTACAACAAGGAAAATCCTAAGGAACAATTCACCGAAAGCCTCATTAGATATTACAAGTCTATCAGTGACCAAAAACAATCATTTTTTGAAGATTTATTTAGCGATAAATCACCTGATAGTTTGTTGGAAAAAATCATTCATAAGCGTATACATATTGATGATAATTTTATTTCAAAAAGTTTTAATTATTTTTTAATTAACGCCCTTTTATTCGTTGATGTTTTAGGGTATCATCGTTTTTTAAAAGACGAAAAAAACATTAAAAACTATGTTGAAAATCTTGAATCTGCATTAGAAACTATTGTGTTTTCAGTTATTGAAAACAAGACTGTAAAATCTGAATACGATGAAAACCTTATTAAACTGTTTGAAGGTTCTATTCGTTATAAAAACGCTGAGCTTCTAACCTATACTGATGCCATTTCTATAATAAACGAGCCTTTAGAAAAATTATATGTTATAGATTTAGTGTGTATGGCATCGTGGACTGACAAGATTATAGACAACGAAGAAAAAAGCTTTTTAAATCAATTAAAAAAAGATTTAAGTGTCGATAATACAGTTATTGTAAGATCCATAAATGACATTAACCTATTTTATGATGAGCATAAAGATGAGGTCGCGTTTTTAAGTTCTAAAAATTTAGCACAAAGTTTTTATGATAATAGTAGTAAAGTCGTTTCAAAATTGATTAAACGAAACAGCAAACGTTTAATTAAAGAGTTGTCTGAAAGTAAAGAAGCCTTATACCTATTAACCCAATCTACACAACGCAATCTGACGGACGAAGAACAGAAAAAAATTCAAACGCAACTCATAGACATCTTTAAATCCATACCTAGTTTAGCCATCTTTATGTTACCTGGCGGTATGTTGCTTTTACCCTTGTTTATTAAGTTTATTCCTAAGTTATTACCTTCAGCTTTTGACGACAATAGAATAGACGACAAGGACTAAAACCAAACTATGAAGCACGTTTTAGCCCTATTAATAATCATAGTATTTATAAGTTGTGCTGAAAAACAACATACAGCATCTGAGCAAATAAAAACATACTATAACGGCTATAAAAATTCGGATTACAAACTGATAAAAAAAGCATTAGCTGATAGTCTTACAACAGCCTTTGGCGACTATATCACAACGTATTCACAACAGAGTTATTACGAACAATTTAAATGGGACTCCATCTTTAAACCCGATTATGAATTAGTTGATTTAAGCTATGAGGATGGACAACTTGTTGCGACTGTTTCTATGCATTCTTTAAAACTTGAATTTTTAAAGAATAACCCAATGAGCTGTCGCTATCAGTTTCAATTTACAGCAGGAAAAATATCAAGAATCAAAGAACTAGATTGTAAGGATGTTAATTGGACCGTATGGCAAAATGAAGTGAACGCTCTTGCCAATTGGATTAAACTTCATCATCCTGAAATGGATGGCTTTATTCACGATTTAAGTATGAAAGGTGCTCTAGATTATGTAAAGGCTATTGAATTATATAAAAACCGCGAGGTCGATTAATACTACAATTTGCTTTCCTGTCTTTATTCAAAACTTCAACTTTATTTCCCTTTAGCATTAATATAATTTAGAACAGCCTCTTTAGTCGTATACCAATTACGCCCTTCTTTATGAGCATCTATTATACCTTGACGTGCCAATAAACTGACATACTCTTGGCTATATGGCACCTCTGGTTCTTCAACAATATTAGAAATCGCTTGATAGTCTTTATCTGAACCCGGAATAGCACTCATGTATATATTTATTGAGCGCTCACAAGCCTGAGCCATTAATAACATGAGTTTACTATAATTTCCTTTATTAGCTTGATTTAAGGCTGCGTAATATTTAACTCTATCATTAGTAAGAATGATGGCTGGGGGAAAACCATAGCGCATCAATACTAAATTCATGGCAAGCCGAATGGTACGACCATTACCATCAAAAAATGGATGAATCCATACAAATTTATGATGAAAAACCGTGGCCAACTCAATAGGGTTTAGCCCTTGTGGATTTGTATTTATATAGTTTATTAATGTCTCTAAGTATTCTGAAACTTTACGAGCATTAGGAGGTATAAAATTAGCACCAGAAATACGAACAGCAGCGTTTCGTAAACGCCCTGCATAATCATCTTCTATAGAACGCAATACCAAACCATGAAGTTCTAAAATATCTTTAGCATTTAGAACATAATCATTCTTTACTAAAGAGTACAACTTGTGTATAGCCGTTTCGTGATTTTTAGCTTCAAAATGCTCTCGTAATGATTTTCCTTTTATGGTAATGCCTTCTAGTAATACCATTTGTGTTTCTCTTAAACTAAGCGTATTACCTTCTATACTGTTACTATTATAGGTCCACTCTATGAGAAGTGATTCTTTAATATTTTGTAATACAATATTGGGCAATGGCCTGGCTGCATTTAAAACCTTAACCTTGTCTAATAACCTACTAAATGTAGCCTCTAAATCCTTGCGATATGCTGTATTAACGTCCCACATATCACAAAGATACAACTTTTATCGGTTAGTTTCAAAAACACATCTATCCGATATTATTCTAACCAATTTTTAAAATCCTTAACACGTTCTCTAGCGACTATAATATCTTG
>Ga0193955_1000321_pt1 | contig 29082 bp, 30 predicted proteins | sample BB_6_MG_FD_140343 | JGI IMG/M metagenome (GOLD analysis project Ga0193955, IMG submission 140343) | Microbial mat bacterial communities from the Broadkill River, Lewes, Delaware, United States - BB_6_MG | ecosystem: Environmental > Aquatic > Freshwater > River > Microbial mats | place: USA... | reverse complement strand
ATTTTTATAAAAGTAGGTATATGGATTATACTTTTTTCTATTGTTACAACCTCAGCTTTTTTTTCAGTTTTATTTTCAGTACAGCTAGTAATTAATCCATCACCATTTAAATATAAACTTTTTTCTTTATAGGATACTCCTGCATTTATACTTATGATTTTTTCTTTATATTTTGATTTATTTACATAATTTTCTAAAATTTCAAAATTATTTATATCTGGTTCATACGAATATATATAATCAAATTTACCATTTACAGTTTTTATAAAAGCATCAATGGAATCTCCTGTATATCCACCACAATCAATAAATACTTCATTTTCTAATAAAGTAATAACTTCTTTATCAAAATACTGTAAAGATACATCATCTTTTTCACTGATTGTGTAAAAATAATCTTCAGTCAATTTAAATTTCAATATAGACATAAAAACTCTTTTAGATTTTTCATCATCTAAAAGATTATATAAAGTTATGATATTCGCAATTTCAATCGATGAAAATGAATGGTTTAATTCATTCATATCATATTCCTCAAAACCTTTATTTTGTTTTTCTAAAATAGCTGGAGATATAAGCTCTTTTGCTAAATTTCTCATTGTATAAATATGTTTAAATCCTACATTATAAAGGGTGTGTTGAGTATAAATATTAGTGTCAATATTAATAAATACTATAAAGTCATCTGGATTTTTATAAAATTCTTCTTTTGATATAAGATTATATTTATCTTTGTATTTATTATATTTTTTTTTATCTAGGTATTTTTCATCAGATAATTTAAAAAAAGGACCATTTTTATTTTCTATTTCCTCTAGCCAATCATAAACTCCATAAAGTTGAACCCCAAACTTCATTTTTAAGTATTTAGGCATTGATTTTAGATAATACCCTGTTCCTATAAAAACTAATTTTCTCTCTTGAGATAAGCTTTTAAAACGTTCAATTTTTTCATCTTCATACTTATTAGAAAAACAATTATTTTGAGTCTCAAATAATGTATAAATAATTTCTTTAAATTCTGTCTCATAATAATTCATATTCTTAGTTCCTTAAATCTTTATATATACGCTTTTAACTTATTTCTATCAATTTTTCCATTAATATTTAAAGGCAGCATATCAAGTAAAATAAATTTTGTTGGAAGCATATATTTTGGCAACTTATTATGCAGTGCTCGTAAAATAAATCTTTGTTCACTTTTAGTAATTGATTCATATATTAAAACAATTTTTTTATTTTCATAATCATATAAAACACAAGCATTATTTATCTCATAAAGTGCAAGAATCGCCGTTTCAATTTCACCTAATTCTATTCTATACCCCATATGCTTTATTTGAAAATCTTTTCTTCCTTTATATACTAACTCTTTTTTTTCATTGTAGTAAACAATATCACCTGTTTTATAAATTTTTTCTGGATAAGCTTTATTTAGAGGGTTTTGTACAAATAATGAAGCTGTTTTTTCTGGATCATTATAATAACCAAGGGCCAAAGAACTACCTCTTACACAAAGTTCTCCCGTTTTATTTATTCCATTTACAAGATTACCTTCATCATCAAGAACAATTACACTTGTATTTTTACAAGCAAACCCAATTGGTAAAGGTTCATCATCACTAAAATCTCTATCAATAATATAATAAGTACAATCAACGGTAATTTCAGTAGGTCCGTATAAATTTACAAATAATGAATTTGGAAAAAATATTTTCCAATAATTCATAACTTTAGTAGGCATTACTTCTCCAGCAAAACTTATAAATTTTAATCTTAAGTCTCTATCTTTTAATAAATCTAATGTAACGATATTAGCCATGATAGAAGGTACCCAAAAAATAAAATTAATTGACTCTTTTTCAAGATAATCAATTAACTTTACTGGAAACATAAATAAATTCTCAGATATTAAATTCAAAGTAGCTCCCGTAGACAACATTAGATAAATATCAAGTACAGAATTATCGAAAACTAAGGGAGCTTGGTTCCCTATATTAAAAGTTTCATCTATTTCAAAAACTTCTATAGCCCAATCAATATAATCAATTATTGACTTATGTGAAATAATAACTCCTTTAGGAGTACCAGTTGAACCAGAAGTATTAATTAAATAAGCAGGGTCTGTATCTATAGATAAATCATAGTTTGTAAAATCAAAACTTATCTCTTTTTTTAAATTAATATTGTCCAAGAATATTAATTCTGTACCTTCATCTAAATCTTTTAATAACTTAGAACTATTCATATCTGTAATAATATATTTTAAATCAATATTTTTGATTATTGAATTTAGTCTCGTTATCGGATTTTTAATATCAAGAGGAACATAAAAATCTCCATTGTAAAGAACAGCTAAAAATGATTTAATTGCATTTATAGATTTAGGCAAAAATATTCCAATTGGAGTATTGTTTTTTACTTGTTTTTCTTGTAAATAAGAAGCTATGATTTTTGCTTCTTTTTGTAAATTATGGAAATTAATAGTATTCTTATCATCTATAATTGCTGTTTTACTAGAATATATTTGAACTGTATTCTCTAAATATTCCAAAATATTTTTTTGCATATACTTCCTTTTTTATTAAAACCATTCTTTTATTTTGGAATTGCATAGATTATAGTTTCTTCTTGTGTAGAATCATAATGTCTCATAATTAATTTATATTCAGGCACCCATTGCTTTAAAAGAAGTGGGATATTCCATAAGTCATCAAATTTATGATAAACTGCAATTGCTAATTTAGGTTTATGTTTCATAATACTATTTGAGGCTCCCAAGAGTGCTTGAATTTCAAAAGATTCAATATCCATTTTTATAAAAGTTGGGATATGTTTTATTGATTCATCCAAAGAAACAACTTCTGCTTTTCTATCAGTAACATTTTCAGTACAAGTTGTTGCAGAACTATATCCACTTAAATAGAAAGTTTTATTTTTATAATAAACTCCTGCATTAATTGTTGTAATTTTATCTTTTTGGGATAAAGTAGAGACATAAGCATTTAATCTATTAAAATTATTTTCTTCTGGTTCATAACTATAAATATGCTTGAACCTACCATTTGTAACTTTTAAAAATGACTCTATTGTATCTCCTATAAATCCTCCACAATCAAGAAAGACTTCATCATCAGAAAAGTGAATAACTTCATTATCTATATATTGTAATTTTGCTTCATCTTTTACTGAAATAGTATAATAGTAATCTTCTGTTAGTTTAAACTTTAAAATAGATAAAAAAACATCTTTTGATTTTTTATCTTCTAATAAATTATATAAAGTCATAATATTTGCTATTTCTGGTGTTGTAAATGAATAATTTAATTTATTTAACTCATATTCATCAAATTTTTGCTTTTCAAGAATATCTATTGGCAAAATATTTTTTAATAAATTTCTGATAGTATAAATATCCATAAATCCTAAATTATAAAGAATTCTAGGGATAGAAGGGTACATATCTGTATTAATAAAAACTATAGTATCCTTAGGATTTTTATAAAAATCTTCTTTTGATATTAGTTTTATCTTATCTCTATATTTATCATATTTTAGATTATTTTGATATTTATAATCTTCACAATTAGAAAATTCACCATCTTTTGATTCTACTTCTTCTAACCAATCATAAATGCCATGTACATCAATATCAAAGTTTAATTTAAAATATTTTTCTATTGATTTCAAATAATATCCTGTGCCAAATATTACTAGTTTCTTTGTTTTTGATAAGCTCTTAAATCGTTCAAACTTTTCTTTTTCATACTTGTTATCAAACTCATTATTTTGGGTATCAAATAAAACTTCAATTAAATCATCAATTAAATTCATACAGTATTCCTTTTATTAAGTTTAACATTCTATTCTATTTTAGATTATTTTGCTATAATATGGAAAACATTTGGAGTTTATTATATGGATTTACAAAGAAAAATAGAATTATTAGAAGAGTTACTAGAAATAGATGAATTTACTTCCGATACATTATTAGATGATTTAGAGGAATGGGATTCTTTAGCCGCTATTTCATATGTAGTTATGATGGATGAGGAGTTCAATGTAGTTGCAAACCCAAATGATATTAAAAATTTTAAAACAATACAAGATATATTAGATAGTATGAAATAAAGAATGTTTAATTTAAAAGATAAAAAGATATTAGTTATGGGAGCTAGTGGTTACATTGGCAAACAAATCGCAATTACTCTAAGTAAAATGGGTGCAAAATTAGTTCTTAGTGGAAAAAATGAAGAAGCATTAAATGAAATTTTACTAGGATTAGAAGGCACAGGCCATTTTATTGCACCTTTTAATGTAGAAGACATTGACAAAACTGCAAACTTTATTAAATCAATAGTTTCACTAGATAAAAATAAATTATTTGGTCTTGTTTATTGTACTGGTATTTTTCCAATCAGACCACTGAAAAATACAAAAACTGATTTTTTAAATAATGTTATGTTAATAAATTTTTATTCTTTTATTGAAATAGTACGTTGTTTTTCTGACAAAAGAATTTGTAAAGAAAATGCTAGCATAGTTTCATTATCTTCTATCGCTGCTACAAATGGAGATAAAGGACAATTGTCTTATTCTGCAAGTAAGGCTGCTATGGACAGCAGTATTATCGTTATGGCAAAAGAACTTAGTCAAAAAAACATTAAAATAAACTCTATAAAACTTGCAGCGTTATTACCTGATGAAATAAATTTTGATATACTTCCTTTAGCAATCCAAGAATCCATAAATCAAATGAAAACAGGACCAATAACAAACAAAAGTGTTTCAAATCATGTTGCTTACTTATTAAGTGATTATTCTGGAAATGTAACAGGTAATTGCTTTAATGTTCAAGGTTACTTAAAATGATAGCTTTTCAAAATAAGAAAATATTAATTGTAACTACTAATAACTTAGATATTGAAAAAGATATTGCTATCGCACTAAGTAATCTAGGTGCTACGATTGTATTTGTTTCCTCAAATGAAGAAATAGGAATTAAAGCTTTATCTTCACTAAAAGGAAATAATCATAAATATTTTAATCTAAACAATTCTCAAAACATAGATGAGTTAGCTGACAATATTATTTCTTATGATAAAAAAGGTATAGATGCATACATCCATTGTGCAAAGAAAGAGACTCCCTCATTACTTTGTACAGAAAACAATGAACTACAATCAATATTTAATGTAAATATTGTTTCTTATCTAAATTTTATAAAATATTTTTCAAAGAGTAAAAAGAAGAGTTCTAATATCTCTATTTTATACTTATTTTCAGATTCAAATAAAATAAATGCAGCAGAAATGTCAAAAACTTTGTCATTAGAACTATTTGAAGAAAACATTAAAATAAATAGTCTTCAATTAGGAGAAGCTACTACTTCTGATTTAAAAGAAGATAGCAATAAAATAACACAAAATGTGATTGGCATGGTATCTTATTTAATCAGTGAAAATGCTAGCTTTATTGTTGGAGAAGTTTATAAGTTAAAATAATTATTATAAAGATTAATTAATATAAAAAGGGCGAAAAATGGAAGAAATAAGAGAATTATTAATAGATATTAGACCAGATTATGATTTTATTGAAGATGTTAATTTTATTGAAACAGGAATGCTTGATAGTTTTGATATTATTACCTTAGTAACAGAACTAGAAGAAAAATTCAATGTTCGTATTGATGGAAGTGATATTTTACCAGAGAACTTCTGTAGTATAAAGGCAATTGAAAATCTTCTGTTGAAAAATAATGGCCTTGCTAAATGAGCAACAATTCTACAAAAATAGAAGAAATAAAAAGAATAATTTCATCTAGAACAAAAAAAACTAATTGCTTTTCCTTTTTTAATGAAGTTTGTGAATGGTTAGAAAATGATAAAGCCGATTATTATTTAATGGATGACTCTATTTTTTTATTTTATAAGGCGAATGGTTTTTATAAATTTTATTATTATGTAGATTATTTTGAAGATATCAAGCTGGCTAATGACCTATTAGAAAAATATAGTCTAACAAATAAAGTCATTTTAGAATTTACTACAAAGAATAATCAAAACTTAGATAGCCTTATAAATACATTAAATCAATCAAAATTTGAAATTTACTCTGAACTAGTAAGATTATATCAGGGAAGAAATGTATTAGGACCTATACAACAAAACAATAATATTTATGAACTAGCAACGATAGATGATAAAAATGAACTTTTAGAAATTATGCATAGAGAATTTGATATCTTAAAAGATAATATTCCAACAGAAGATGAATTAATAGATCTTATTAAAAATAAATCCATTATCATTAAACATATAGAAAATCAAATAGTATTAATACAAATATATGAATACACAAAAGAGTCTTTATATTCAAGAATGACTTGGATTAGAAAAGAGTATAGAAAACCTAAATACACAGTTGATTTTCATAGTGAGATGGGCAAATTCGTACAAGATTTAAATATTATAAAAAGTGACAATTTTAAGTCGTATGGATGGATTGATAAAAATAACAGAAATTTAAAAATAAATTTAAAAATGGGTGCTAGATTAGATGGCATAACATGTACTATATTTTTATACAAAACTAATAACTAGGAATTTATAATGAAAACAAAATTTTATGGTAAAAAAATTTCTTCAATACTTACTTTATTACCAGAAACAGAGTATACCTTTGAAGATGATATGAAGTATAACAATCTATCTGAAAAACAAAATAGAAAACTTCAAAAAACAATGGGTTACGATAGGCATAGATTTTTTAAGCCTGATACCTATCTTTCAAAAGTTGCAATTTATGGACTCAAGTCAATGCTTGATAAAAAACAACTAGATAAAAATGATATATCAGCTATTGTTGTCTCAACCTCTACGCCAGATTATTTAATGCCCGCAACTTCAAATCTTATTATGCATGGATTAGAATTACCTAGTAATGTATATGCAATAGATATAAATCAACAATGTTCAGGCTTTATAAATGGATTACTACAATCTTTTATGCTACTAAATAATGACCATATGAAAAAAATAATTTTAATTACTGGCGATGTAATGGTTAGAAATCCAGATAGAAGTAACACTAGTGGATATCCTCTTTCAGGAGATGCAATATGTATAACCATTATAGAAAATTGTTCTAAGAACCTTCCCATTCATGTACATACTATTATTGATGCTAAAGATTATGATGCTTTAGTATTTCCTGGTTTAGGGTTTAGAGAAGTAACAGAAGAAGAGCAAACAAAATTTAGCAGTGAAAAGTATAACTTCAATTCAAATTTGAATAGCATTCATATGGATGGACAAGCCGTATTTCAATATGTAATGCAAGATGTACCAAAATATATAAATGAAACTTTGGAATTTGCAAAAATAAAAAAAGATGATTTAGATTATTATTTCTTTCATCAACCAAATAAATTCATGGTAGATAAATTAGCACAAAAGATTAATGTACCTGAAGAAAAAGTTCCTAGTAATGTAGTGACTTATTATGGTAATTCAAGTAGTTCTACAATACCTGTGTGTATTTGCCATAATGTTAAAAACGAGATAATAAATAATACATATAACTCAATGCTAGCTGGATTTGGTGCGGGGCTTTCATACTCTGGAATAGTAATGGAAATAGGTGAATTTGATTTTTGTGAAATAATAATAACAAATTTTTAAGATTTTTATATTTGACATTCTTTTATTACATAAAGTTTTTCAAATAATTTTCTTGCTTTAGAATTAATAACATCTTTATCGTAAAAGTCATCTATAACTGAAGTTATTTCATTAAAACCATCACTATTCCTAATTATATTAATAGTTTTAACTCCACCACATCTATTACCTCGGGTATTAGTTTCATATTGCTTAGTTTTCAAGTATTTTATATTTAACTTACTTGATATATAACTAATACAAATTCTATTTAAAATTCCACCTCCCTCAAATTTAGATTCTTCTTTTATAAGATAATCTCCAACATAATAGGTATCATTTGTGGTTTTTTTTAAACTTATAACTCCATAATCTTCATCATTAACTCTAATCAAAAAAGCAAGAGAATGGTCTTTCTTTTTTAATGTCTTAAAATAAGAGTTATGTTCTTTTTCTGTTATAAGATCTGAATTTACTGATATTTCTCTAATATATTCTTGATTTCGATACTCAAGAATTTTGTTATATTCTTTTTTGCTTAAATATAAGAAATTAATAATTTTTATATCTCGTTTTTTCAAAAATTTAAGCCTTATTCTTATTTACTTTATTTATTACTTCATACATAATCTCAACTCTTTCCCAATCTTCTAAAGTATCAATATCTTGAACTAAAAATCTAGGAAGTATAATAGGGATTGAATCTTTTCCAAAAATAATCTCATTTGATATTTTATTTATTTTATCAAAATAAAATTGTCCAGCATCTTGGTAGGCTTCTTCTAAGTCCTGACTTCTTTTGGGAAAATTCTCTGGCCAAAACATTTCACATCTTTCTTTTTCATCTAACTTAAATGTTCTTTGAATAGGAAAAGGCATAGAAGTACAAGAGAAAGCATATTTAGCATCACTATTTTTCAACTTTTCAAAACCTTCAATCAAATATTTTTTTTGTAAAAGTGGCGCAGTTGCATATATTGTGCAAGAAAAATTGTAATTTTCACCTGCATTTCTTAAATACTCTAAAGTATGATTTATAACAGCACCTGTTCCTGTGAAATCATCACTAAGTTCTTTTGGTCGTAAAAAAGGAACTTCTGCTCCATATTTTTTTGCTATTTTTGCTATTTCTTCATCATCAGTTGAAACAATAACTTTTTCAAAAAGTTTTGACTTTAAAGCAACATCAATACTATATGCAATAAGTGGTTTTCCGTGGAATTCTTTTATATTTTTTCTAGGAATTCTTTTACTTCCGCCTCGAGCTGGGATTATACAAACACATCTATTTTGCAATATGTTCTCCTATTTTTTTTCTTCTTTTAATAATTTAAATTATCTTTTCTAGTCATTAATAAGTTCTAATATGGTTTTACAAACATATTCTTGCTCTTCATGGCTTAGAGTTGGGTAAATTGGCAAGGATATCGCTTTTTTATAATACTTATCCATAATAGGAGTGTTTTCTTTTCCATATCCAAGATTCTTATAGTATGGTTGCTTATTTATTGGTATATAATGAAGCTGCAAAGCTATTTTCTTTTCTTTCATTTTTAAAACAAAATCTATTTTATTTATATTTAATTTATCAAAATCTATTTCAATCACGTACAAATGATAAGCACTATTATTTGTATAAAGATACAAAGGTTTTATAAAATTTATATTTTCAAAAAACTCATCATATTTTTTTGCTATTGTATGTCTTGAATCTAAAAATTTATCAATTTTCTTTAATTGTGAAATTCCTAAAGCAGAAGAAATATCCGTAAGTCTATAATTAAATCCTAATTCTTGCATATCATAATGCCAAGGAGCTACTTCTAAATTTATTTTCATTCCATGCGTTCTTAAAAGTAATAGTTTTTCATAAATTTCTCTAGAGTTTGTAGTAATAGCGCCACCTTCTCCTGTTGTAACATTTTTTACAGGATGGAAAGAAAAAGTTGAGATATCACTATTTTTACAAGAACCTGCTTTTACATCTTCTTTATATGCTCCTAAAGAATGAGAACAATCTTCTAATATATTTATCTTATATTTTTCTTTTAGGTATTTTAATTTAGATTGATTAACCAATTTTCCTGAAAAATGCACTACATATAAAGCTTTTATCGATTTATCTTCTTTTAATGCCTGTTCACATAAATCTAAATTAATATTTCCATCTTCATAAATATCTACAAATATAGGTTCTGCTTTTGCATAAAGTATTGAATTTGAAGTAGCCAAAAAAGAATTTGGAGTAGTCAAAACCTTATTATTTTCCTCTAATAAAACTAAAGAAGCTAAATGAAGAGCGGCTGTTCCATTTGAAACTGAAACACAATACCTTGCTCCTGTATATTTGCAAATTGCTTCTTCAAACTCTTTTACCTTAGGTCCTGTTGTTAAAAAATCTGATTTAAGAACATCTACTACTGCATCAATATCATCTTGTTCTATTGTTTGTTTTCCATAAGAAATTAAATTCATTTATATCATTTCAACTAATCTTAATAGCTCATCTTTGCTTAGCCATTCTTTATTATTTCCTGAATTATATTCAAAACCTTGTTCAACTTTTTTACCAATTTCACCAAGGATATTCTTATCATAATCACGTTTATTACTAAAAATAATAGTTGGTGCTATTACAAAATAATCTTCAAATTCAAAAGTCAAATGACTATCATCTGAAGGGCACATAATTTCATGCAGTTTTTCCCCTGGCCTAATTCCAATAATTTTTTTATCTAATGTAGGAGCCATAGCTTCTGCTAAATCAACTACTCTCATAGAAGGAATTTTAGGCACAAAAATCTCTCCACCTTGCATTCTTGAAAAGTTTTTTAATACAAAATTAACCCCTTCATCAAGTGTAATAAAAAAACGTGTCATCTTTTCATCTGTAATGGGTAAAAAACTACTTTTTTCTTTTAAAAGTTTTTGAAAAAAAGGAACTACTGAACCCCTGCTTCCTATTACATTTCCATACCTAACAACAGAAAATTGTGTATCTTGAGTTCCAACAAGATTATTTGCAGCAACGAAAAGTTTATCACTAGCTAACTTTGTAGCCCCATACAAATTCACAGGATTTGCTGCTTTATCTGTTGAAAGTGCGATAATTTTTGATACTTTATTCTCTAAAGCTGCATCAATTACATTCTGAGCTCCATAAATATTCGTTTTAATACATTCCATTGGGTTATATTCAGCTATTGGAACATGCTTAAGTGCAGCTGCATGAATAACATAATCCACATCTTTCATTGCACTTTTTAATCTATTTGCATCTCTTACATCTCCAATAAAATATCTCATACATTTTTCTGAATATTCTTGGGACATGTCATATTGTTTTGATTCATCTCTTGAGTAAATAATTATTTTATTTGGCTTGTATCTTTCAAGTAAAACTTTAGTATATTTTTTACCAAAACTACCTGTACCACCAGTTATCAAAATATTTTTATTGTTAAACATTAATTACCCTTAATCTAAATAAAAGATTTGTATATTATATGATATCCAATAAATTATTTATCTTTTATTTTAAGAGTATATATGTAATAATTTAAAATAAATAAATTACTGTAGGTTCATATATGACAAATAACACCATTCCTCAAGATATACTAAAAATTCAAAAAAAACTTGCAAGCTTTGAAAAAGGTTCTAGGAATTATAAAAAATATACAAAAATACTTTCAAAACACATAAAAAAATTTACTATGAAAAAGAGAGTTATTTCTCATATTAGAACTATTGAAACTGTAGAAAAAATTTCTGAAGAAAAATCACAAAATAAAGAAAGTTAAAATTTAACATTGCAAAATGCAATAAAAATATATACTTTCAATAAAATCTGATAAAATTCCAACATAACAAAAGAAATAAAAAATAGATACATAAATAGGAACAAACAAAATGAATGAAAATCAAAAAAAATCACTTGACTTAGCAATTAAACAAATCGATAAAACTTTTGGTAAAGGTACTTTGATTAGACTAGGAGATAAAGAAGTTGTTCCAACAGAAACAATTTCAACAGGTTCTTTAGGGCTTGATTTAGCACTTGGTGTAGGAGGACTTCCACAAGGTAGAGTTATTGAAATCTACGGACCTGAATCTTCAGGTAAGACAACTCTTACTTTACATGCAATTGCTGAATGTCAAAAAGCAGGTGGTGTTTGTGCTTTTATTGATGCAGAGCATGCTCTAGATACAATGTATGCAAGAAACTTAGGTGTTGATATTGATAATTTACTTGTTTCTCAACCTGATTATGGTGAGCAAGCTTTAGAAATTCTTGAAACAGTAATTAGAAGTGGTGCTGTTGATTTAGTAGTAATCGATTCAGTTGCAGCACTTACTCCAAAAGTTGAAATTGATGGAGATATGGATGATATGCAAGTTGGGGTGCAAGCTAGACTTATGTCAAAAGCTCTAAGAAAAATTACAGGTCTTTTAAACAAAATGAACTGTACTGTTATCTTTATTAATCAAATTAGAATGAAAATTGGAATGACAGGATACGGAAGCCCTGAAACTACAACAGGTGGAAATGCACTTAAATTTTACTCGTCTGTAAGACTTGATATTAGAAGAATAGCAACACTTAAACAAGGTGAGAATTCAATAGGGAATAGAGTAAAAGTAAAAGTTGTAAAAAATAAAGTTGCAGCTCCTTTTAAAATAGCTGAATTTGATATTATGTTTGGAGAAGGTATCTCTAAAACAGGTGAGCTTATTGATTATGGTGTTAAACTTGACATTGTAGATAAAGCTGGTGCTTGGTTCTCTTATAAAGATGCAAAAGTTGGTCAAGGAAAAGAAAACTCTAAAGTCTTCTTAAAAGAAAATCCAGAAATTGCTCTTGAAATTGAAAATAGAATTTTAGAAGCAATGGGTGTAAATGAAGACAGTAATAAAGCTGAAACAGAAGAATCTGAAGACGAATAAAATCTAAAAATCTAGAATTAAAGGAAAAAAGGGAGTAATTATTTACTCCCTTTTTTTATTTTTAACTAAAAAAATTTCCAATTTGATATAAAATATCTTTCTAAGATATTTAAAAATTATAAACAAAAGCAATTAACAATAATTTTTTAAGTATAATAATGAAATTTTACTCAAAAGAGGAGACTTTAAATGGTATTTATTGATAACGTTTATGCAGATGAAGTATTAGATTCAAGAGGAAACCCAACAGTTAGAGCTACAGTTGTTCTAAGTGACGGTACAAAAGAAAGTGCAATTGTTCCAAGTGGTGCAAGTACAGGGAAAAGAGAAGCTCTAGAATTAAGAGATGGTGATGATAGATATGGTGGAAAAGGTGTTTTAAAAGCAGTTGAAAATGTAAATACTACTATTGCTGATGAATTATTAGGATTAAGTCCATTTAATCAAGCCGAAGTTGATGCTACAATGAAAGATATTGATGGTACTAACAACTATTCAAATCTTGGTGCAAATGCAGTTCTAGGTGTTTCTATGGCTGTAGCACGAGCTGCTGCTACATCATTAGGTATGCCATTATATAGATACCTTGGTGGTGCAAATGCAATGACTGTTCCTGTACCTATGTTAAATATTATAAATGGTGGAGAACATGCAAATAATTCTGTTGACTTTCAAGAGTTTATGGTTATGCCTGTTGGATTCGAAGATTTTAAAGAAGGATTAAGAGCTTCTGCTGAAGTTTATCAAAATCTGAAAAAAATTATTGATGAAATGGGTGAATCAACTGCTGTTGGTGATGAAGGTGGATTCGCACCAAACTTAAAATCAAACGAAGAACCTCTTCAAGTAATTATGCAAGCAATTGAAAAAGCTGGGTACACTCCTGGTAAACAAATTTGTATTGCAATGGATGTTGCGGCATCTGAACTTGTAAATGACAAAGGTCTTTATGTATTAAAATCTGAAAATAGAGAGATTACATCTGCTCAACTTGTAGATTATTATGTAGATTTATGTGAAAAATATCCAATTATTTCAATCGAAGATGGATTAAGTGAAGATGATTGGGATGGATTTAAACTAATGACTGAAAAGTTAGGAGATAAAATTCAAATTGTTGGAGATGATTTATTTGTAACAAATGCAAATATTTTAGCAGAAGGTATTTCTAAAAAAATCGCAAACTCAATTCTAATTAAACCAAATCAAATTGGTTCAGTATCTGAAACTATGCAAACAGTTAGATTAGCACAAAGAAATAACTATAACTGTGTTATGTCTCATAGATCAGGTGAATCAGAAGATGCATTTATTGCTGATTTTGCTGTTGCTTTAAACTGTGGTCAAATCAAAACAGGAAGTACGTCAAGAAGTGATAGAATTGCAAAATACAATAGATTACTAGAAATTGGTGCAGAAATTGGATATGCTGAATACTTAGGAAAACAACCTTTCCAAAAGTAATTTATGAAAGAAAAATTTCATGAACTAAAGAAATTTTCGTTAATAGCAATATTCTCTATTGCTATTACGATATTTCTTAGTTATCATGTTGCAAATATTCTTTTTGGAGATAACTCTTTAGAAGTTTATAGCTCTTTAAAATATAAAAAAGAGTATCTCCAAAGTGAAATTAAAAGATTACAAAAAGACAATGCTCATTTACAAAAAGAGTATTTCGAACTAAAAAATTTGGAGCCTGAAGAATGAAAACTTTATTTACCTTTTTACTTATTTTTTCTACTATTTTATTTGCTAGAGAAAACCCTTTTGCACCTACTAATGCTTATGAAGAGGAAGCTGCAAGAATTATTGAAATGAATGAAATTGATGAAAACTATGATGTAGAATTTCAACAAGAACAACAATATGTAGACACTATGTATGAAAAAATGAATAATCCTGAAGAACCTTTAAAACCTCTTGTTCCTGAAAAGCCAGCATTAACTGAAAAAGAAGTTGAAAAGATGATTGAAAAAGCTCAAAAAGAGTCTGAGGCTAAAACTAAAACAATAGTAAAAAAAGTAATTATTGAAAAACCAGTAGAAGTACAACAAGTAGTTTATGTAAAGCCAAGACTTGATGTAATTAATGAAAAAGAGATTTTACCTTTTGTTAAAATCGAATATGATAATGATAAAATTGATATTTTTTCAAAATACAAAGTTTCAAAAAAAATTACACTTCCAGGAAAGAAAAAAATTATTTTAGATTATATAGCTAAAGAAAATTTTTACACAAAAAGAGAAACTTTAGAATCAACAAATTTTCCAAAAATAGCTGTTGGAAATCATAAAAAAGATAAGTTCTTTAGAGTTGTAGTAGAATTAGCTGAAATTCCAGAAAACTATGAAGTTACTTATGATGATAAAATGGTAAGTATTATAAAAATCTACGAATAAACTTTAAAAATATCTAAAAACTAACAAAATAAAATGAGAGTTAAAACTAATCTAATTTTTAGCTCTCTCATTTAAATTTATAAAATTTGAAATCACTCTAATTGCAATCATAACAATCAATACTTCTAAGATAGAAGCTAAGATAAATGAGTAATAATAAAACTGTGTAATAGAATGATTTTGGTATGCTAACGTTGCTACGGCTATTAATAGCGTTAGAGGCATAGAATGAGAAAGTCCTATGATAAAGAATCTATTCCAACCCATTTCTTTTACAAATAACATTGAAGCTATAACTCGAATTAGTATCATAGCAAATACAATCATAAGTGCATTGTAAACTAAACCATCTTGGAAAATTGATTCTAACTCAAATGAAGAACCTACATATATAAAGAAAATAGGAACTAGCCAACCAAATCCAAAGTGTTCAAGTTTATGTGGTAATTGTTTATTATGCTCTTCAAAAAATGTAGTAATAAAAGTCCCTGCTATAAATGCCCCAAAAGCAACTTCTAGATGTAAATAAATCATCACGGTAATCATTAAGAAAAATATAGCCATTGAGATTCTAATATCTTGTTCTTGATGATCAACTTCAGGCATCAAGTAAGCTTTTATTTCAGGATACCACCAAATAAGATTATGAAATAGTTTATAAAGGAAAAGCATAGAAATAAGAAAAATTGTAAATAAAATCATTGTTTTATAAAACTCAAAATTTATACCAAACTCTAAGGCTGCTGCAACAGTAGTTAAGGCAAATATCGAAACAATTTCACCTATTAATCCAATAGTAATCGATAATTGAATCCAAGGAACATCTCCATACTCTTTTTTTAAAGCAGCTAATATTCCTATTGAAATCAAAGGAAGTACCACAATAAAGATAAGACTTAAGTCTAAATAAAAAGTAAGAATAGCAGATAATGAAAATAAAATTACATTATATAAGATTGCTTTTTTTAAAAGATTCCCTGAAATATTAACTAACTTTTTTAAATCTACTTCAAGTCCAGCTAGAAACATCAAATATAAGAATCCAAGTTCTGCAACTAGTTCTAAAATAGAGTGCTCTACTATAAAGGCAAAATAAGCGGCTAAAGCTCCAAGTGTAATTTCAACTGCAATAGTAGGCAATCTTAAAAGATTTGAGATTAGTGGTGAAGCAAATATTATTAAAGATATTGAGATAATTATTAATATTTCTTCAGTCACAGCAGTTTCCTATACTTAATTTCTTTCTCTTTGTACTTTAAAACCTAATCTTTCTAGTTCTTTTATATCTTCTGCTGGCGATTTTCCAGCAGTTGTTAAATAATCTCCAATAACAAAGGCATTAGCACCTTTTTCAAATATTTTATACTGCTCTTCACCAAACATTAACTCTCTTCCACCTGCAACCATAATTTTCATTGCATTTGGAACCATTTTTCTAGCTAGTGTAATTAGTTCAAAAGCTTCTTCTCTTGAAATACTATTTTTAACCAAAGGCAAAGCTTCATTTGGATGAAAAAAGTTTAAAGGTACATTCATAGGATCTAAAGAAGCAATAGACTCAAGCATAGAAACTCTTTGTTCTTGTGTCTCTCCTAATCCAAAAATACCACCACAGATAAGTCTTAAACCAACCTCTTTTACATTTTTACAAGTTTGGTATCTTTCTTCCCAAGTATGAGTTGTAACAATTTGAGAATAATAGTCTTGTGCCGTTTCTAAGTTATGATTATAAGCATCAATACCAGCTTCTTTTAATGTTTGAATTTGAGGAACTGAAGCTGTACCATTACAGGCTATTAATATTAGTCCTAAATTTTCTTTCTTTACAGCACGCGCAGCTTCGCAAACAAAAGCCAATCTCTTATCTGTTAAACCTTTCCCTGCTGTTACTAAACAAAAGCCATTAGCACCGTTTTCTCTTGCAACCTTAGCTTCTTTTACAATTTGTTCTATTTCTTTTGTTTTATATCTTTGAATATCTGCTTTATATTTTACACTTTGTGTACAAAATTTACAATCTTCATTACATGTACCACTTTCAATATTTGAAATAGCACATAAAAAAATATTTTTATTTTCGTTCATATTTTATCTCTTTTTTTACAAATTCTTTTTCATTTATATTTCTTGAATAATAATTAATTATATACTCATTATCATTAATTTCTAACAATACACACTCAATCTTAGGCTTCTCTCTAGCACATACTTCTCCAGGATTTATAAACAATGTTCCATTGTTATATTCTGATTCAAAAATATGCGTATGTCCCGAAATTACAACATCGCAATCACCTGTCATATAGTATGGTAAATGCATTAATTTAAAAGTAGTCTCTTTTATCTTAAAAAAATAAGGCTCTTGCTTGATTTTATATTTATTTGATAAAGGAATTAGTGACATATCATTATTTCCAAAAACACTTACATAAATCAAACCTGATTTTTCTAAATGTTTTAAATTTTCTTCCATACATAAATCGCCTGCATGAATTAGATATTCACTTCCTTTTGCTTTTAGTAAATCAATTACCTCTTTAGTATAGTCACTTTTAAAGTGACTATCTGACAAAATTCCTATTTTCATATCTTATTTTGTAGTTTTTTTAGCAGCTGGCTTTTTAGTTGCTGGCTTTTTTGCCACAGTTTTTTTAGCAGCTGGTTTTCTTTTTGGTGTAGCTTTCTTACTTGGTGCTTTTTTAGCACCTCCTTTAGATTTTGGATCTTTTTCAATAATTTCTAAAGTCTGTTCTAAAGTTAAATCTTCAGCTTCTATACCTTTTGGTATTTTATAGTTTTTTCTTCCTTGCTTAATATAAGCCCCATATTGTCCAATTAAAACTTGGATTTTTTCTTTTTCAAATGTTTTGATTGTAGCTTTAGCTTTTGCTTCACTTATTTCTTTGATTACTTCTAAAGCTCGTGGTAATTCAATTGTATAAGGATCATCTGTTTTAAGTGAAAAGTAGTTTGTTTTTATTTGTAAATATGGACCAAATCTTCCAATATTTGCTTTTATATCATCACCATTAGAATCTTGTCCTACAACTCTAGGAAGTGTAAACAAGAATTGTGCCTCGTCCATTGTAATTGTATCCATATTTAAATGCTCAGGGATTGCTACAAATTTAGGTTTTTCTTCATCATCTTTTGTTCCAATTTGAACAAATGGTCCAAATCTTCCAACTCTAGCACTCATAGGTTTCCCACTTTTAGGGTCAATTCCCATCTCTCTAATTTGAAGATAATCCTCTTTTTTAACACTCTCTTCTTTTTCAGTAATTGTTTTTTTGAAATCTCCATAAAAATCTTGCATAACTTGTTGCCAAGCAATTTTTCCATCTGCAATATCATCAAACTCTTCTTCAACACGTGCTGTAAAACCTAAATCTACAATACCTGGAAAATGGTCAACTAAAAAACTATTTACAATCTCACCTGTTGGAGTGGGAGCGAGTTTTTTATCTTCAGTTTTTATCACATATTCTCTTGCTTGAATTGTTGAAATAGTAGGAGCATAAGTTGATGGTCTTCCTATTCCTTCTGATTCAAGTTTTTTTACAAGTGAAGCTTCTGTGTAACGTGCTGGTGGTTTTGTGAAGTTTTGCTCTAAATCTAAATTTTCAAGATTTAAAATAGTTCCTACTTTAATAGTTGGTAAAATCTTTTCTGTACTATCAAGTGCAGATTCAGGATTATCACTTCCTTCTGTATATGCTTTCATAAATCCAGCAAAAATAATTCTTTGACCTTTTACTTGAAATTCAAACTCTTTATTTTTTCCAGCAGCAATTTTATAAGTAGTATTTGCAATTTTTGCAGCTTGCATTTGTGTTGCTAATGTTCTTTTCCAAATAAGTGAATAAAGTTTATATTGTGAATTATCAACATAAGCTCTTATATCAGCTGGTTTTAATGCTAAGTTTACAGGTCTAATTGCTTCGTGAGCCTCTTGAGCTCCTTTTGCTTTTGATTTATAAACTCTTGGTTTTGCTAAAGAATATTCTTTTCCATACTCAGTTTCTATTACTTCTTTAGCAGCACTTGTAGCTACTTTTGAAAGATTTAATGAGTCTGTTCTCATATATGTGATTAAACCACCTGTATGATTTGGAATATTTCCAACATTTCCTTCATATAATTGTTGAGCAATAATCATTGTCTGTTTAACAGAATATCCAAGTTTTCTACTGGCTTCTTGTTGTAAAGTAGAAGTAGTAAATGGAGCTGCTGGATTTCTATTTGAATCTTTTTCTTCAATATCATCTAAAGTAAAATCACCTTGATTTATTGAAGCTTCAATCTCTTTTGCTTGGGCTTCATTTTTTACTTTTTTTGCTTTTCCATCAATTTTTGCTAATTCAGCTTTTAATTCTGGATTTATAAAATCTGCTTTTATTTTCCAAAATTCTTCTGGAATAAAAGCTCTAATTTCAAGCTCTCTATCAACAACAATTCGAACAGCAACACTTTGAACTCTTCCGGCACTAAGTCCATATCTCACTTTTTTCCATAATAAAGGAGAAAGTTCATATCCAACTGCCCTATCAAGTATTCTTCTTGCTTGTTGGGCATCTACTAGGTGCTGATTTACTTCTCTTGGATTATTAATAGCTTCTAAAATAGCATCTTTTGTAATTTCGTGGAAGACAATTCTTTTTAGTGGATTTTTTTCGATTTTTAGTGCGGGAATTAGGTGCCAAGCAATTGCCTCACCCTCCCTATCCTCATCGGCAGCTAGGTAAATAGTAGTATCTTTATTAATTTGTTTTTTTAAATCTGTTATAACTTTTTTCTTATCTGTTGAAACAATATATTTGGGTTCAAAATTATTATCTGGGTCAAAGCCAAGTTTTGATTTTGGTAAATCTCTTACATGTCCCATTGAGGCCATTACTGTATAATCTTTACCTAAGAATTTTGATATTGTTTTTGCTTTTGCAGGGGACTCTACTATTACTAAATTTTTCACTATATTTATTGCTCCACTATTAACCAGATTTTTTACGATTGCGAATTTTAACATAAAAAAATTAAAAGCAATTAATTTTAGAAAATTACTATTTCTTCTTGTATCTCTATATTAAACTTCTCTTTTATTTTATTTTTAGCTAAATTTATTAGGTATATTGCATCTTGGAACTTGCCCTGTCCATGATTAACTAAAAAATTTGAATGTACTTCACTAAAAGACATATCACCTTTTTTAAAACCTTTTAAACCAACCTCTTCTATTAATCTACCTGCAAAATCACCTTTTGGATTTTTAAAACAAGACCCAGCACTAGGAGTTTGAGGTTGATTATCTCGCATTTTATTAAATTCTTTTAATTTTTCTTTTGAAAAACCATATTCTATATTAAAAACCACTTCATAAACTATAGTATCTATTTTTGTTTCTCTATATGAGTAGTTTATATCTTCTTTTTTTATATATGCATCTTTTGTTTTGATTTTATCTATATAGTTAAAAATTTCCCAAGATTTTAAACCTGCATTCATTTTAACTAAACCTCCAATATTTCCGGGAAGTTTTGCCAAAAATTCTAAATCTGCTATATTATTTTTTCGTGCATATGTTAAAAGTTTTCCTGAAGTTGTAGCACATCCAACATACAACTTACCATCTTTTTCTTTTATATAATTAAAAGCTTCACCCAAAATTGCAAAATTTGGGTGATTATCTGAAATAAGAAGATTATTAGCTCGTCCAATTATTTGAAAATCTCTATAATCACCAATTTCATTTATTACTTTTATTTGTGCTATTGGCCCTATTTTTATAGATGAATATTTTGAAAAGTCTATTGTTTTATAGCTATTTTCAAGCTTGTTTTCTAAACTCACTTTGCTCGTAATTCCTCGTATTCTTCAGGTATTAAAAAATCTTTTGCTCGAACTAAGTTTTCATAAAAACCATTTTTATATCCAAGTTCAAATAATTTATCTAAAGCTTTATATTGAATTTCACTTAACTTTACAGAATTATCATTTGCATAAAGATCTAAATAGGTATCTAAAGTTGCAGCATCGACTCTAATAAGTCCTTTTTCTAAAAGCATAGGAGCTAAGACTTTTCTATTTTTATTTGCTACATCAACAGCTTTAATTAATGTGTTTTCATAATCAATTGCACTATGAAGAGGAATTGAACGTCTTATGCACATTCCACCTAAAGGTAAAGGTAAATCTCCACCACTAAGCTCAACCCAAATATCCCATATTTCTCGTTCTACTTCAAGCTCATCATCAAAAGATAAAATTGATTCATGAATTAAAACTCCAGCATCAACAACTCCGTCAATAACTGCTTTTTCAATATCTAAAAAGTTCATATAAGTAATTCTAGCTTCAGGATAAGCTATTTTAAAAAGCAATCCATTTGTAGTAAACTCACCACTAAGTGCAACTTTAAAATTTCTTTTTAGTTTTGTTCCTTTTCTTTTTATAAGCTTAGGTCCATAACCTTCACCAAATGAAACAGCAGTTTTAAGTAAAGCATAGTCATCTTTTACAAAAGGATACAAAGCAAAAGAGATAGCACAAATGTCGTATTCGCCTTTTAATGTGGCTTTATTTAAAGTTTCAATATCGTCTGCTATATTTGTAAAAATGGCATCTTTTGGTGTAACCCAGCCAAATTTAATTGCATAATACATAAAAATATCATCAGCATCAGGAGAGTGTGCAACACTTATAGTTTTCAAGGGATTTCCTTATAATTTTTAAAATTTGTATGGGATTGTAACAAGTTATCAATTACTTTTAGTTTAGTTTATCTCTTAGCGCTTTTTTCTCAATATCTTCGCATAAAATTTACATACTTATGTTAAAATTTTATACATATATATTTAAGGACTAACAATGGTCATAAGATTTATAGATTGTGTAGAAAAATATCATAATGAAATGAATGAAATAATAGATTTTTTAAGTGCATATTTTACTTCCTTAGGGATTGAAAATCATAGAACAAAAATTAGTGAAATGCAAATTGCTAGATGTACTCAATGTAGATGTTGTACGCAGAAAAAAGGCGATATACCTGCAAAGTGTGTAATAAAAGATGAATTAAATGATGAATTAGATGACATAGAAAAAGCCGATGCTTTTGTTATTTTAGCTGATAGAAACAATCTCTTTTCTAGGAATAAAGTTCATGCAAAATTTTCTGAAAGAATGGTTGCTTATTATTACTGGCCTTATGGACAAGTACAATCCACGCATAGAAAAACAAGTGTTAATAAAGCTTCTATTTTAATAAATTATAACACAACAAAATATTTTATGAATCATAGTTTCTATACTACAAAAACATTTATGAAACACACTTCTACTGCAATTGGAGCAAAAGATGTAGATTGGCAAGCTATAACCCCCCAAGAAGATTTACTTGAAAAGTATAAAAAAAGATTAATTGAAATGGCGGATAATTTAATATATGCAAATAGAGCTTTAAAAAAAACTAGAACAAAAAGTTACTAGGAAAAATCCTAGTAACCAGAGATTTGAACATAATAAGAGATTATCTCTAATAGTGGTTCAATTAAAAATATTGATAAAATAGTTATAATCGCACAAAATCCAATTAATGCTTTAATTGGAGTCGTTGCATTTTCCATATACTTAGTCTTATTTCCTTCAATTGGATCTTTTAAGAACATATATACAATTGGTTTTAAATAATAATATCCTGCAATTCCAGCGTTTATTACCATTACAAGGGCTAATATCATGTATCCAGCATTAACAGCACTTCCAATTAAATACATCTTTCCCCAGAAAAGTGCAAAAGGTGGAAGACCTGCAAGTGAAAGTAAAAACAATCCCATCATACTTGCCGCAAAAGGAGAAGTTTTTATTAAACCTGAATATTTATCTAAAGAATGATCAGAATCAAAAGAATCATAATCTTTACTTCTATTTAGCCATAACATTGTAAATGCTCCAAAGTTTGTAATTAAAAATAGAATCCAATATAAGAATAAGGCATTAGTAGCTTGCGTAGTTCCTATTAAAATTGCACTCATTGCAAAACCTGCATTTGAGATTGATGAGTAAGCAAGCATTCTATTAATATCAGTTTGCACAAGGGCTATGATATTTGGAACAGTCATAGATAAAACAACTGTTACATATAAAATTATCTCAACATAAATATCTCCACTTGAAATAAAGATTTCAAAAAATCTAAGAGCTACAACAAATCCAGCCATCTTTGGAACAATTGACATAAATCCAGCTAAGGCAGCAGTTGAACCTTCATAAACGTCAGGCAGCCAAGTATGATAAGGAACTAGTGATAATTTGAAACCTAAAGCTCCTAGCATAAAAATTACACCAATTAAAATCATTGGATAATTTTCAAAATTTGAGGCAACTAATATTTCCGAAATTTGACCTAATTCTACAGTACCTGTAATTGCATAAAAAATCATAGAACCAAAAGCAAAAAATGCAGTTGCTAAAGCACCCATTGTGAAGTACTTAATTGCAGCTTCTAAAGCATTTCTTCTGTTATGCATTGCTATTATTGTATACAATGCCATTGAAGCTGTTTCAAGTCCTACAAAAATTAGAATCAAAGAGTCTGAACTTACCATAAACTGAAAACCTGCAACCATAAATAAATATAGTGCAAAATACTCAGGATACCTATACTCTTGGAATCTTAAATTACTCATTGCAGTTATTACAAATACTAGTGCTGCAACTACAATAACTCCTTGTGAAAGAATTGCAATTCCATCAACTAACATTAAGTCAAAGAATCCTCTAACATCACCTGAGTAGCCAAGAAGTGTTCCTAAGTCAACAATCAAAAATAGAACTGTTAACATAATATATAAAGACTTATCAAGTTTTTTATTTGCTAAGTCAATACATAAAATTACAAGCGCTCCAACAATGGCAACTAACATTGGAACAATTGTTCCAAAATTTAAACTTGCAAATTCAATTGATATAGGTGCTACATCTATCATTTTGCACCTCCTGCTGTTGTGTTATACTCTAAGATTTTTGCCTTAGTGCTTGGGTTTACTGCTTTTATTTGCATAACTTCAACCAACTGTGAAACTGATCTATTTATTGGATCTAAAATTGGTTTTGGGTAAACACCTAAAATAACAACTAAAGCTACTAAAGGAATTAAAGCTACTAACTCTTTTCCTTTTACATCTTCAAGGCTTTTATTTGCTTCGTTTGTAAGTGGTCCAAAGAAAGACTTTTTATACATAACTAACATATAAACAGCTCCTAAAATAATTGTAAGACCTGCAATTACTGTTAAAACAGGAGAAACTTTAAAGAATCCAAGTAAAGATAAAAACTCTCCAACAAAACCAATAGTCAAAGGAAGTCCTATGGATGCCATTAACATAATTGCAAAAATTGTTGCAAATTTTGGCATAACTAAGGCTAATCCTCCAAAATCTTTTATCATCTTAGTATGTCTTCTATCATAAATAACTCCAACTAACATAAACAGAGCCCCAGAAACAATACCATGTGAAATCATTAAGAAAATTGAACCACCAATTCCTTCTACATTTAGTGCAAAAATACCTAAGATAATTACACCCATATGAGATACAGAGGAGTAGGCAATTACTTGTTTCATATCTTCTTGAGCATAAGCTACCATAGCGGTGTAAACAATTGCTATAAGAGCTAAAATAGCCATTGGAATTATAAAATATACAGAAGCATCAGGAAATAAAGGTAAAGAAAATCTTACAAACCCGTATGTTCCCATTTTCAATAGAACTGCGGCTAGTAATACCGAACCTATTGTTGGGGCTTGTCCATGAGCATAAGGAAGCCATGTATGAAATGGAAACATCGGAACTTTGATTGCAAAACCACAAAAGAATGCAATAAATAACCAAAACTGCATATCAAATGGCAAAATCATCATATTCCAATCTTGTAGACTAAAGCTCCAATTTCCTGTTGTTTGAAAATACACATATCCTAAATATAACATACCAACAAGCATAATTAAAGAACCTATGAAGGTATATAAGAAAAATTTAATCGCTGCATAAATTCTTAAATTTCCACCCCAAGCTCCAATTATATAAAGCATTGGAACAAGGGATAATTCCCAGAATAAGTAGAAAATAATTGCATCTAAAGCTAAAAATACCCCCACCATAGTCATTTCTAAAAATAACACAGTGATTAATAAATGCTTTAAATTTCTTTTTTCGCTCAATCCAATAATTGAAATCATTGTCATAAATGTTGTCATAATTACTAAGAATAATGAAATTCCATCTATTCCAACAATATAGTTAATTCCATATGCACTTATCATAGGAATTGTTTCAAGAAATTGCATTCCAGCTACTGTTGAATCAAAGTTTGACCAAAGTAAAAGACTTAAGACAAACTCAATTGCAGTTACGACGATTCCATAAATTCTAATAGAATCATCTTTTACTAAAAATCCAATCAATGCTGCAAATGCTGGAAAAAATATTAAAATTGATAAAATGTGTTCCATCTATCTAACCCCTTACTTCGCTATGCCAAGTGCAACACTTAACACTAATAATACTGTGATTCCAAAGATCATCAATCTTAAAGAACTTGATAAGTTACCTGTTTGAATAAGTCTAGTTCCTTCACCACTTTTATAAATAACTTTTGCTACACCATCAACAATTGCATCAACAATTTTTAAATCAATTTTTTTCCAAGAGAAGCTTGATAGTGCTAAATATGGTTTTAAAATTATTTTATCTATAAGATGAGGCATATAATATTGGTTTGCTAATAGTTTATAAAAGGCTTTATCTTTATTATTTTCACTAAAATATGTTCCATCTTTTCTAAATTTGATAACTGCAAAAGCAATTCCACTTAAAGCAATTCCAAGAGTTACTACTACTAAAACCCAAAAAGTTCCAGAAGCTACATGGATATCTAATTCAGGTAATTTTTTAGTAATCATCTCAATATATGAAGTTTTAAAGAAACCAGCAACCACAGCAAGAACAACAAGTGGTGTCATAGCAGCAATTACAAATGGATATGTTTCATGTGGATGAAAATTAGGCTCTTGAAATTTATTAAAATTTTCTTCTCCATGAAATACATACATTATAAGTCTAAATGAATAAAAGGCTGTAAGTCCTGCTGTTATCCATAAAACTGCCCATAAGATATATGCATGGCTACCAAAAGCTGTTTCTAAGATCAAGTCTTTAGAAAAGAATCCAGATAGTGGAAAAATTCCAGCAAGTGCAACTGAAGCTATTGTCATAATAATTGATGTTGATTTCATATATTTATGAAGTCCACCCATCTTTTTAATATTTATTTCATTATTTAATCCATGCATAACATTTCCAGCTCCTAAGAAAAGAACTGATTTAAAGAAAGCATGAGTTGCCAGATGAAATAAAGCTACCCAATAAGCTCCAAGACCAGCAGCTACAAACATATATCCAAGTTGTGATAAAGTTGAAAAAGCAATGATTTTTTTAATATTACTTGCAACTAAAGCCATAGAAGCAGCACCAATTGCTACAAATGCTCCAAGACAAGCTATGAAATACCCAACCTCTGGAACTGCTGTAAAGATTTCATTTGCTCTAATTATCAAATAAACCCCTGCTGTTACCATCGTTGCAGCATGAATAAGAGCTGAAACTGGAGTTGGTCCTTCCATTGCATTGGCAAGCCATTGATTAAATGGAAATTGTGCTGATTTACCCATTGCACCAATAAAAAGGAAAATCGCAATTGTTACAATTAAACCAGTTTCTAGCATTCCAATTTGTGCGAAGACATCATCATATTGTAAACTTCCAATATTCCAATAAATTAAGAATATTGCAACTAACATTCCAAGGTCAGCAACCCTATTTGTAATAAATGCTTCATTTGCTGCAAAACTAGGACTTATTGAAGAAAAAGGTGAAAGTGTTGAAAATGGTGATTTATAAATATCTGATGATTTTTCTCTATCAACTGTGTGGTACCAAAAACCAATTAATCCCCATGAACAAAGACCAACACCTTCCCAGCCTATAAATAGTCCTGCAAAGTTATCACTCATTACTAAAATCATCATTGAAAATACAAAAGCTGATAACCAAGCAAAATATCTATTAAAAGATTTATCATGATCCATATATCCAATTGAATGAATATGCACCATCGTTGAAACAATAGTAACCACAACCATCATAGTAACACTTACTTGATCCACTACAAAGCCAAAAGGAATATCTAAATTTCCTATAACAATCCAATCCATAAGTTTAACATGAACTATTGCTTCTGTTGAATATACATAGTATAAAAGATTTAAAGAAGCTATCATTGAAACTGCTAATAAAATAGAAGTTATAACTCCTGTAAAAAGTATTTTTGGTCGCATTGAAAATAGTGCTGCTATTAAAGAACCTACTAAAGGAGCAAAAAGTGCTATATATAAATATTTTTCCATGCCTTACCCCTTCATTTTTTGTAATACATCTAAATCAATTGATCCAGTTCTTTTATACCAAAGAATTAGTAATCCCAATCCAATAACTACTTCACTTGCTGCAATTGCAATAATAAAAAATTCAAACATTTGACCTGTTAAATCCCCATGGAATTTAGAAATTGCAGCAAGCCCAATATTCACTGCATTTAACATTATTTCAGTTGAAAAGAAGAGCATTAAAAGATTTTTTCTTCTAATTACCCCCATCATACCTATTACAAATAAGATTGTTGATAAAATTAAGTAAGCATTTAAACTCATTTTTCATCCTTTTTAGCGGCTGCATTTTCACGAGTTTGTATTTCAAAATCATCAATTTCTTTTTCAGTCATTTCAGAATAAGAAACTTCCATTTTTTTACCAGCTAGTATAATCCCACCAATCATTGCAACAAGTAACATTACCGCTGCAACTTCAAAAGGAATTAAATATTTTGTAAATAAAACAATACCAACATCACGTGAATTTCCCCAAGTAGGAGTAACAGGATATTGGGCTTCTATATTTGCTCCAATAATAGGTGATACAAAAATAATAACAATTATAAGTGCAACAACTCCTGTTAATAAAAATACTAATCTTGGGTTTTTTATTTTTTCTTTAACAGTTGATAAAGAGTCAAAGAACATCATACCAAAGGCATATAAAGCCATAACAGCACCTGTATAAACAACAATCTGAACTGCACCTAAGAAATCAGCATCAAGTAAAAAGAAAAAAGCTGAAATGAAAATCATGCCCGCTGCTAATGAACTTAATGCATATAACGAATTATTTGTAAAGACTGTTATACAAAACATAACTATTGTTAAGATTGAAAACAGATAAAAAGCTATTATTTCAAACATCTTCCCTCCTTAATATGACAATGGAGTTTTCTTGATTTTTTCGTCTGCATCAGGAGATACAGCACCAAAACCAGGATACTCTTGTTGTTGTGATAATTTATCAAGTGGAGTTAATAAATCCTCTTTTAACGCAAAATGCGCTCTTTGTTCACTTGCATTTTCATATCTTCCACCATGAACAATTGCAAGTTCGGGACATACTTCCGCACAATAACCACAGAAAATACATCTACCCATATTAATACTATATTCTAAAACTTCTTTTCTTGAATTTTTATCAATTTTTGTATCCATTCTAATACAATCAGAAATACAAATTTTTTCACAAAGCCCACAACCAATACATCTATTCTCCCCTGATTCTAGAAGAGCGAGTAATTTATGAACAGCTCTATATCTAGCTGTTATTGGAAGTTTTTCTTGTGGATATGAAACAGTATGCATTTCATCTCTAAAAAGAGCACCTGTCATCATTTTCCATACAATTTTAAGCCCACCAAATAATTCACCTTTTACAGATCTTCTAGTTACTTGCTTAAATTCTTCCCATCCAGTTTTAGGATATTCATCTTCTAAAATATTGATATAATCCCCAACAGCAATATTTCTATCTTTTAATTTATCTAATCCCATATTAACTCCTAAAACATCATTACAAAGCCAGTAATTAAAATATTAATTACTGATAATGGCATTAAAATTTTCCAACATAACCACAT